>OFRM01000072.1_pt1 | contig 40264 bp, 53 predicted proteins | sample 1543101 | NCBI WGS metagenome assembly OFRM01 (sample SAMN07774223, study PRJEB24372) | wastewater metagenome | isolation source: Exp Tend VB 0WW | collected 2016-02
TAGCTGGAGTCTACGGATCAACCAAGAAAATCGGAGAGAAACTTTTCGAGGAGGCAGAGGGAATGAACCAAAAGACGAAGTACCGCGTCGTGAGGTACGGAAATGTCTTTGGCTCTACTGGTTCGTTCATAACGAAGTGGATTCCGAAGATGAAGAACGAAGAAGAGATAATCCTCACCGACCCGGATGCCACAAGGTTTTTTTGGACGAGGGAGGATGCAATAAACCTCATCTTCCAATGCCTTTCAGAAGCAAAAGATTCTAAACCGTTTATACCGGCTATGAAGGCAGTATCTATGGGGACGGTTCTTGATGCCTGTATGGATGTGTATGGAAAAACTCCCGTGCGAATCATCGGTCTTCAACCAGGAGAGAATAAGCACGAGACCATGGATGGGATTACATTCTCAAACCAAGTTCCGCAGTTTACCAAGGAAGAGTTTAAAGAAAAATTCCTGTGAAACCAATTATCTTTTATGTGCCGCTGAACGATGATAACCTTGGAGGGTCTATTTGGATCCGCCACATAGGAGATACCTTAAAGCAACTCGGACATGATGTCCGCTGGTGTCATTTTGAAAGCGATACGAGCGCAGGAGACTACACTATCATTCAGTCAGAATGGATCGAGAAGGAAGCATATAAAACCTCACGCCGAGCCATCATTCTCCTCGGACACTTCACCGCCGTCGTCTATCCGGACAGCACTAAACTCCGTCCGCAGGATATTGTTCTCACGCAGTGGAAAGGGGAGGTAGTAGAGGATTGGGAGAAGCGGAGCGAAAAGCAGGCGGTGTATTTCCCGCATGGGTATTTCCCGCAGAAAAATGATGAGGTTGTACCAGAGTACACAAGTCTGTGGATTGGAAGTGATACACCATTTAGAGATATTTCAAGACTCGGCGATGAAACAGTCCGGATCAACTGCGACCCTGCTTTGACAGATAGTTTTTATAAGAGAGCATTGATTAGCCAAAATATCCACCTCAATATCCAAAAGGGAAGTCTCGTGAATGTCCCTGAATCAATCCTTGAAAAGCCAGGATACGCAGTAAACGAAAGACTGTTTTGGATCCCAGGTGCAGGAGGCTTTCAGATCGCAGATGAGAATCCACTTGTCAGAGAGTACTTTACCGAAGACGAAATGGTGATGAGCACCGCAGAAGACTTCAAGGAAATATTTGAGTACTACCTGAACCATCCTGAGAAGCGCGAAACCATGGCAAAGAAAGCTCATGCCCGCACAATGGAAGAACACACATATGAAAGAAGAATAAAAAACATTTTACTCCCACTGCTATGATCAAGAAGCTCACAATCGGCCCAGGACCAGGGTGGAAAGATCAGAAACAGAGAGACCTCGAAAATGGAAAGGAGTCTGTTGCTATTGATATTATCCCTGAGTTTGAACCTGACTACTGTTTGGATATAGAGGAAGATTTTCCTCTCTTCAAAGAGGATTTCGATGAAGTTGAGATACACCACTGTTTAGAACATATCTCCAGCAACAAGATATTCAGGCGTATTATGTGGGACATCTGGAACGCCCTCAAAGTCGGAGGAACGCTGGATATATGCGTACCGTACTGGAAGTGTCCTTCGGCCGTCGAATGTTTCGAGCATGTTCGGTTCTTCAATGAAAATTCTTTTATGAATTTTTACTCAAATCCGTACCACAAAGAAATGAGCCTTCCCTATTTCGATCTCGTAATAAATGAAGTCAGACAACACGGAAACGGAAGCCAGGAAGTGCATGTTTGTATGCGTAAAGTTTGTATGAGAAAAAAAATATGAAAAGCGAATATGCACAATTAATGGATATTATTCTTGAAGAGGTTAATGTAAAAAAGGTTCAGCAACGGATAACTGAGAACATCTATCTCGTGTATGATGGGAGTGACGCATGGTTTGAAGTAAATGGGGAAAGAAAAGAAGTAAGTGAGAAGAATAAGCCAATGTTTGTATGAGAAAAATATGAAAAAAATACTTCTTACAAAAGGTATGGTTACTATTGTAGACAATGAAGACTACGAAGAATTGTCAAAGTTTAAATGGTGTTTGAATAATAATTACGCAGGTAGGAGAGTAACAACTGGGTATAGAAAAAGTGCCATAGTATACATGCATTCTGTTATAAACAGAACTCCTATTGGATTCGATACAGACCATATCAATGGGAATAAATTAGATAATCGCAGAAAAAATCTTCGTTCTTGCAAGCGTTCTGAAAATATAAGAAACGCCGGGCCAAGAAGCGACAGTGGTTCTGGCATTCGATGTATTCGTTTCCGAGACGACCATTTTAGAAAAAAACCGTGGGAATTACGAGTAAAGATAAATGGGAAAGAAATTAGCAGAAGTTTCAAGACGAAAGAAGAGGCAGTAAGTGATTATAAAGAATTTTATGACCCTAGGCGCATACATAATAGCTAGAAATGAAGAGGATTTTCTAAGGAACTGCATTGACCACATTCTTCCTTTTGTTGATCAGCTCGTACTTGTTAATCATGGTTCAACAGATAGTACCAAAGAAATCATGCTGAGTTTTAATGATCCGAAAGTTTCTTACTTTGAATATAAGCATATTGAGCCTGTAGACATGGGTGCAGCCAGGAATTTTGCTAATAGTAAAATAACAACCACCTGGGTATTAGCTGTCGATGCTGATGAGGTGTACCCTTCTTCAGAAATGAGAAAGATCCTTGAATTTATAGAAACGGCTGATGAAAAAGGATTTATATCAGCTCGTTTTAAGTATAAAAATCTTGCGTGGAGAGCTGGAATGGCACAACGGGATTTCGGGCACTATGTTGATCGATTATATAGGCATGATGTCATTGATGGCTACTTTGGGTTGCTACCAAACGACATGATGAAAGTCAAAAAAGAGTATTGTCTATTTCCTAACAAGAGTAAGGGGGACAGCCAAGTGTTAGAATACGACAATGAGGATGATATATCATTCATACATCCGAAACAGCCAATAATTGATGTCACATTTTTCCACTTAGCCAGGACGCGTGGAGCTTGGTTTGAGAGAAAAAAATGGTTCATTTATAACTGCAATACAAGAGGATACGATATGAGCAATGTTTCATTTGAAGGAGGAATAAAGTTGCTTGATTAAACAAAGCAAATAAGATATCATAAACATATATTATAACTAAATGTTTATGATAATTTTTAGCGAAGATCATAAAAAGAATATAAGCACAGCAAAAATGGGACACTCGGTATCCAATGAAACAAGGAGAAAAATCAGTGATGCAAATAGAGGGAGGAGACATACAGTGGAGGCAAGAAAAAAGATGAGTTTGGCACAAAAAGGGAAGCCAAAACCAGTATCAGAAGCGCATAGACTAGCAATGATGAAGCCAAAGACCATCACTCAAAAATTGAGAGATTCCTGGAAAAAAAGGATAGGTAGAAAAAATCCGATGTCTGAAGAAACAAAAAAGAAGATATCGTTGGCGCATCAAAATAGAAGTATCGAATTTAGAAAAAAAATATCAGAAGCGAGACTTGGAGATAAAAGTCATTTTTGGAAAGGAGAAAAGGCACAATATGTGGCGAAACACGCAAAAATTTCAAAATTGAAAGGGCGTGGCAGGAAGTGTGAACACTGCGGGACAGAAACAGCGAAGAGATACGAATGGTCGAATAAGGATCATAAATATAGTAGGAATCCTGATGATTACCAAAGGTTATGCTGTAGTTGCCATTATAAGTACGATGTAGAAAACGGCCTTAGAGGTAAACCAATGTTTGGAAAAATATGACAAGAGAGCAGTTTGACGCAATGGTGAAAATGACGAACGAAAACCAATGGGTTTCTGGCCGTTACGATATGGATCCGATTGTCGTGCCAGAAGGCATCCCACTAAAAACAATAGTCAATCCTCGTGTGAGTGTGGTGATAACAAATTTCGAATATGAAAAGTATGTCGGAGAAGCCATCCAAAGTGCACTCAACCAAACCTATAAACCGCATGAAATTTTAATCGTCGATGATTGCAGTTATGATAATTCACGCGAGGTTATTGACCGGTATCCTGTCAGAAAGATATATCGAAGAGAGAATGGTGGACCTGCTGCTGCCAGAAATGAAGGCATCGCTGCCAGCACTGGTGATTACTTTCTTCTCCTTGATGCTGATGATCGCCTTAAACCTGATGCGATAGAGAACCTTTTAAAAGGAATGGACGGGGATGCGTCAGTCACCTATGGAAATATGGAAAGCTTCGGAGATAAAGTAGAGTTCTGGGATATGCCCGAGTACACCAAGGAACGAATGCTCGAAGCGCAGGTGATACCAAGTGTGTGCGCATTGGTCGATCGCCACGCTTTTGACTGTTCAGGTGGTTTCCGGATAGATTGTTTTTTTGAAGACTACTACTTTTGGCTGACTCTCTCGGAGCGACTCGGACTGACATTCCAAAAAGTGCCGTATACGACGCTCGAGTATAGATTTCACGGAAGCGAGCAGAAGTGCCGAAGCGACCACTGCAATCCTCGAAAAGAAGAATCTCGGACAATGTTTAAAAAAGAATTTCCTAATCTAAAATGGCTATGAAAAACATCACCAATACCAATCTCGAACCAGTTAAAGGGAAAGTCCTCCTCATCCAGGTGGTGACGAAAGTGACGAGCTTCCTCGAACTCGACGACAAGGCAAAGCAGAAGTATAGTGACTTCCAGATTGTAAAGGTAGGAGACGAAAAATCCGAATTTATAAAGCATATCGGAAAATATGTTGTATTCGATGCTAAGATGCTTGAGAGCGTCACAAGCGTAAAAGACAAAGACGAGAATAATTTCTGGATTTGCCCTGAACAAGCAATTATATGCATAAAATAGCCTTCACGAACACCAACCTAATCACCTGCGGCGGAATTATAACGAATTACGAGTATGTTTCACGACTTAAAAAACTCGGTTACGAAGCGGATATCTATGCTGAAGATGGCAACGATGTCCTCGGGAGTGCCTATCGGGTTACTCATCGCCCTCTTCGGGATATTTCTACTTTTGACGATGACGATATTATTATCGCGAACCGCTGGGAACAGTGCGAAGCCCTCAATCAGCTCAAAGGAAAGAAGTTCCAATTCGTACAAGGAGACGACCTCTACCTTCTCGGAGGCTCTGAACAGTGCAAAAGATGGCGAAACGACCCAGAGTGGAATCTCATTGGAGTATCGGCCTATGCCCTTAAGAACTGGGGACGCGGAGAAGTAATCCCTAATGGACTTTCTGATATTTTCAAAGTGCCCAATTATCAGGTAAAAGATATTGATGTTCTGGTGGAGGGGAACAATGAGCCGAACAAGAATATCGACGAAGCTATCAGAATCGCCAAGCAGATAGGTGGGCGTATTGTATGGCTTGGAAGAGAGACAAGGGCAATAGAAGGAGTCGAGACCATCACCAACCCACCATTCAATGAAATCCCCCGTATCTATCAGCGGGCAAAGTACATGATTAAACTCTCAAAGAGCGAAGGATTCTGCCTTCCGATACTAGAAGCCATGGCAAGCGGAGCAATCGTCATTACAAGACCAATGGGAGGGAATGACTTCTGTGACTATGGAATCAACTGCTTGAGTGTCTCAGAAGCTATCGCAGAAATCATTAAAACGCTCTCAGGGGAGGATTTGGAGGATATACGACAGAATGCCAAGGAAACAGCTAAAAACTTCTCCTGGGACGAATCAACCGCTAAACTGGTACAAATATGCTCACGATAGAGGAGGTAGTGAAAGTATATTTTCCTAGCCTCAAAAACCAAGAAGAACTAAAAGACATGGTACTTCTGTGGGAAAAGGTATGTCACTTGAAAGAAGATTTGAGGAACGGACAGTTTCTCTTGATAGTTCGGGACGGTAAGGTGGTAAAAGAGGAGATGACAGCCTCAATTTTCTATAAGTAGTTGACAGTAAAATACCCTCTGTTGTATAATAGAGGAAATAGAATTCAGGCGCACAAAGCAGGATTCTTGATTTGCCCGTAAGGGCTGTTGAGAGTCCTTTTTTTATTCCCGGCGAATGGCTAGACCATATCGAACGGCACAAAGGGATCAGTCACACATGGAGAGTACTATCTTTCCTCTTCATCAACGCACTACCCGTCCGCCGATAGTAAGAAAAGAAAATGGCAACGAATCCAAATGGAGCTAAATAATTAACTTGCAATTCCTGTTCTTAGTCTTTCTTGCAAGTTGGGCTAAGAACAGGGGGAATTTTTATGGAAAGCAGATTAAAAATAGTTGCATATCTTCCTCCAAAAGTTTACAACTATGGAAAGTACAAAATGGTAAGGTGTGAATGCCAATGCGGAAATTCTATCGATACGAGACTTTCAAAGGTTGTCAGTAAACACACACGGAGTTGCGGATGTTTACAGATAGAAAGCGTTGTGAGGAAAAATACAACACATGGTTTGAGTTATACTGATTCGTATAAAACATGGTTAGCAATGAATGAAAGATGTTCCGCCCCGAATCAAAAAAGCTGGAAATACTATGGTGAGAAAGGAATAAAGGTATGCGCTCGGTGGAAAAAATTTGAAAACTTTTTCAATGATATGGGAGACAGACCAAAGGATAAGACACTGGATAGGATAGATAATTCTCAAGGTTATTCAAAGGAAAATTGTAGATGGGCTACAGCTAAGGAACAGGCAAATAATAAGGGATGACATGGAAAAAAATAGATCAAATCCGTTTGGTTCTAACGGCACAACATCAGACCCGCGCGAGAAAATCATGTGGGATTTCTATGTAGAAGGATTGGCTCAAGGAAAGGAAAATGCAAAGGAAGCAGCACTAAAAGCAGGATACGAAGAGTGTACCGCAAGTCAGATAACAGTTCGTAGCTGGTTTCTAGAGCGAAAAGATAGGCTCAGGAGAAAGGATATGCTCTCGAAAGCAGAGCGAAACCTGGACAACATTCTTGACCTTGATGTCACTGATAAAGAAATAGATTCAAGACTCCTTTCGATAAAAGCTGATGTGAGTAAGACAGTAGCAAAGACTCTCGGTAAAGAAGCTTACAGCGAGAGAAGCGAATTAACAGGTAAAGACGGTAAAGACTTAATGCCAAAGCCAATTCTCGCTTATGTATCGAGCAACGAAAGCAACGAAGAAGGTAATGGCAATGAAGAAGAGACTCCGGTGCATACAGGGGGGAACATCGGCGAGTAAAACGGTAAGTATTGTTCTCTACCTCATCCATTTAGCTCAATCAGACACGAAAAGCACCTTGACAAGTATCGTATCAGAATCTTTCCCTCACCTTCGTCGAGGTGTCATGCGTGACTTCCTTCTCATAATGCAGGAGCACAACTATTTCAAAGACGACAGATGGAGCAAGACCGAGTTCACCTACACCTTTGAGACCGGTTCAAAGATAGAGTTCTTCTCAGCCGATCAGCCTGATAAGGTAAGAGGTCCACGGCGCGATAGACTCTTCATCAATGAAGCAAACAACATACCGTACGAAGCATTTGACCAACTCGAAGTGCGAACGAAAGAGTTTGTCTTTCTCGACTGGAACCCCACGAATGAGTTTTGGTACTATCAGGAAGTAGAAAACAAACGGAACGACTACGAACACATAGTCCTCACCTACAAAGATAACGAGGCTCTATCGCAGGAAATCATCGACGCCATAGAACAGCGGAAAGGGAACAAGATGTGGTGGTCGGTGTATGGAGAAGGTCAGCTCGGTGAAGTTGAAGGAAAGATATACAAGGATTGGACGATTATCGATGAAGTCCCTCACGAAGCGAGACTCGAACGCTACGGCATGGATTTCGGATACAGTAATGACCCGACAGCTATCGTCGCAATCTATCGGTATAACGGTGGATTCATCTTCGATGAGATAACATTTCAAAAAGGACTCTCCAACAAACAGATAGCGGACATCATCAACAACTACCCGATGGCACTTGTTATAGCAGATAGCGCAGAGCCAAAGAGTATCGATGAGATAAAGATGTACGGGATAAATATCGCCCCAGCCATCAAAGGGCAAGGGTCAGTCAATCAGGGGATACAGTTCGTCCAAGACCAACGGTGCTCAATAACGAAGCGAAGTCTCAACATAATAAAGGAATACCGGAACTACCTCTGGAGAACGGATAAGGACGGAAAAATCATAAACGAACCTGAAGGAGGATTCGACCACTCAATGGACGCGATACGATACGGACTCAGCTCTTATCAGCCAACAAACTTTGAAGCACTCAAAACTTCTTATTAATATGATAGAAAACGCTAAAATCGAAGCCATAGCAGTACAAGCCTTCACGAACCACCGTGACGGGTATATATCCATGAAGCAAAAGTGGAATGACCTGTACGAGAGATACGAGAACAAGCTCCGAGACAATTCTATTACAGCGAAAACAGCCTCGAAGGTATGCCTTGGAGGGGCTTTTTCATTGGTTGAGAACGCCATCCCACGCCTCCTGGGACGAGACCCGAAATATAAGTACATGGGTCGCGAAGGAGACGACGAACAAGCAGCCGAACTCTACGACCAATTCAGTGAGTATCAGTTTGAGATGTCGCATGCGCGCCGGGAGCTTCGATATGTCGCTAAGTGGGGGCTGATTTGTGGGCTCGCTGGATGGAAGATGGGCTGGCAGGAAACCAAGAAGATTATTTCTAAGAACGGAAAAGAAATCCTCGGTCGTCAGGTCACAAATGAACTCTTCATCAAAGGTCTCGACAAGCTCAAGATGGGCAAGGACATCAAGGTAGACGAAGAAATGACCGAAGCAGGCTATACATTCAAGGCTATCAAGCCTCAAGACCTTATCTGGAACACACAGGCGACCTCAATGGAGGATGTGAAGGTATTCGGGCATAAAGATAGGACCACCGTGCAGGAGTTGAAACAAGCAGGATTTGAAACCGACAAGCTTGTCACATCACTCGGAGAGACGGACTACTGGATGAACCAACTCAAGCTTGCCGATGGAGTAAATGAAGTAGAAAAGGCAGCAAATATCGAGGATGCTATCAAGCAAACCGAGGTAGAGATAGCTGAACTCTATGTCAAGGTACTGAATGATAACAATGTATGGGAGAGCCATGTCGTATGGATAGCTTGCGTAGAGAATGGAAGCCCAATCGTCGTTCGAACCGAAAAGAACCCGTATGACAAAAAGTTTATCCCAATGGGTATCTTCCGCCCGGTGGACAGGGTAGGGAAATTCTATGGATTCGGTATTATCGAGCCATCAATGGGAGCCCTCGACGCTGAAGAGGACACGATGAACATGAACATCGAAGCCTTGTGGACAGCGACTGTACCGCCGATTGAATACAATCCGAACAATCTCTTAAATGTTGCTTCTCTTGAATATGGTCCGCGCTCACTCGTTCCAGTGCGACAGCTTGGACAATCCATGTCAGTCATGCCAACACCACAGCCGAATATCCAAGGAGCAAACTTCCTCCTCGACTATCTGAATCGCGCCAAGCAGAACATTTCAGCCGTCACGGATTATCAAACAGGAAGTGATCAGGTCGGTGGAGCCAAGACATTCGGAGAAATCCAAATCAAGACCCAAGAGAGTAACGCCCGTATGGGTCAGATGCTCGTCAACTTCGAGCAAATGGTCATCGAACCAATGGGTAAGTACGCGCTGTGGATGAATCAGCAGTTCCTCGTCAGCAACAAAGAGATGTTCTTCCGAATCATGGGACGAAAGGGAACCATACTCGCGAAGAAGCTCAAATTCAAAGACATCGAAGCCATCAAGGATATAGTAGTGGTATCAGGAAGCTCCGCTCTCGTGGTACAGCAGGCAGAACTTCAGAAGTGGTCAGCGCTCCTCCAAGCAGTATACGCCGAAGAGCAGTCGGTTGAGCCAGTGAAGATAAACAAGCTCCCTATCTGGGAAAGACTCTTCGAGCAAGGGCTCCTCATTAAAGACCCTGAGACCTATATTCCTTCCTTAAAAGAAATCGAAGAAGCAGAGGTTGGAGGAGATGAAGTTCAGCTCCAGGACGCGAAGGACGAGAACGATAGTCCGATTACCGCACGAGTCCTTCCAACCGATAACCCTGAAATCCACATCCCAGTCCATCAAGCGGAGATACAACGGAGAAAGAACGAACTCGATATAGCACAACAAGGTGGTGTAGAAGTCCCACCAGAGGTGATAGAAGAGCTCCAGCTCCTCGTCAAGCACTTGGATGACCACACGATGGTGATGCAAGGACCCGTACCGCAACATTCCGAGGCTATGCAAGTAGGACAAGGAGTTAATCCGACAATACAACCAAATGAGACAGAAACTGCTTAAAAAGATGAGTCCGGAAGAGCGAGACAAGCTCAAAGGAAAGATTGAAGCGCAGGAGGACTTCGACAGCATCCTGGAGGCGTATCCGGATGGACCCGAGAAGCACAACACACTAAAAGCCTTCTTTCTTCAGGAAGATAGCTCAAACCAACTCCTCGGATCGCTTCTCAACGAAACGAACGAACGAGTAGAGAATAAGATAATCGCGAGGGTCAAGCACTTTGAAACACTGAAAAAGAGGTTCCTAAAAATATGAATACAGTAATAACCGCACGAGAGGTGATAGAACGCCTTGAAAGAAAGAAACTCCAGAAGACTTTCGTGCTCAAAACCAAATATCGGGCTTCAGAGGGAGAGGTGACGACCGCTCCCGATGTTGAAAGATACAAGCAGCAAGTAATTTATAAACCTCGACCGAACCTAGGTCGTTAAATAATCGGCAAACATCATGTCTGAACAAGACCAAACGGTTGTAAAAGAGGGAGTGGACTCAACCACCACACCAACAGTACCGTCCGACAGTGAAGTCGTAACAACACCGAGTACAGAAGAAAAGGATTATAAGACTCTTTACGAGAATGCTCGCGCCGCGATCCGCGAAAAGAATCAAACAATCCAGGAGCTGAAGAAGGAAGAACCGGTAGAAACACCGGTAGAACCCGATGATGAAGGAATGAGACGATTCCTCGCAACAGAAGCTGACGCCTACATCGCCCGAAAAGCCGTTACTGACTCTACCTTCATGGAAATCCTCCCTGATATTGAGGCTGAAATGGCAAAAGGATACGATGTAAAGACCGCAGAGATGCGTGTACAGGCAAGACTCTTCCAGGAAATCTCACGCCAAATCAACGAAGCTCCAAAAGTAGTCGTACCAACTCAAATTAACCCAACCGCAACACCTGAGCCTGCACCAAAAGACATCAAACTTGAAGACACTGACCCATTACTGGCAGAAGTTCTCAAACGAGAAGGTTTTTAGGCAGATCAGTGAGCCCGTAAAGACATGGCAGCAGTATCAAATACTTCTACCCGTCAAACCGGTGCTGCGTATATCCCTCGAATCCTCTCCGATTACATCGTGAAGGTGCGTGAGGCGAACCTGCAAGCCGCAAAGTTCGTTACTCGCCGCGATATGGATGTCACTGCATTCGGACAGACCGTAGATTTCCCAGTAGACAGCGATTTCACCATCTACAACTATGCTGATGGGAACCGCTTGACCGACAACCTCGCTTCAAACATCGATACCGTTGTATCGTTGACCGTAAGCCAGGTCCCAATGCGTCCTTTCCTCGTCTTGGATACGCTTTCTGTACAGGCTAAGGCTGACTACAAGGCACTCAAGATGAAGCGTGCCGGATACATTGTCGCGAAGACGATTGACTCCTCTGTTCTTGCAGAAGGTCTCAATTTCTCTGCGAACACTATCCAGAACGAAGGTACTCCTTCAACTGCAGTGACTCTCGCTCAGCTCATCGCTTGCCAGGCTACGCTTGATAAGCTCGATGTTCCAGAAGAGGATCGCGTATGGTTCTTGTATGCTCAGGTTCTCCAGGACATGCTCGGACTTTCGGGAAATTATTTCTCTTCACTCGATTTTTCTCAATCTCAGGGAATCGTGAAGGGACAGATTTCACAGCTCCTCTTGGGTAGCCCAGTCGTAAAGACGACCAACCTCCCAACGGGTACTGCTGGATCCCCAGTAGCGACCTATCGCAAGAACATGTACTTCCACAAGTCCGCTATCGCTCTTGCGACACAGAAAGATGTGGAATTCCAGGATGAATACGACCTCGATCTCCAGGGTACGCTCTGTAACGCTCGGACGATGTTTGGCACCGCTACCTTGAGAGCAAATCACGGGGTATTGCTCTATAGGTAATCCTTTACAGATAACAATTGAATATTTCGAGGCTAGCAGGATACTCCTGCAGCCGAATAAGTACTCAATTATGGAAAAAATCTATTACTGCGAGCGAGGATGTCATGTCACCGATAAGGACAAAAATCTCTGTCCTGAATGTGGAAGTTTCCTCAAAGAAACAGACGCCTCAAGTAAAGACTCTATCCTCGCTAATATAGCAGCGATGCAAAAAGAATCCGGTCAGGATGCTCTCAGAGGACGATATGTAAATAACCGAATATAACTATGGCAACATTAGCTACATACACTACGATGGTACAAAATGAAGTAGACGACACTGCAGACGGTTCGGTCTCTATCATCCACCAGTATATTAAGGAAACCTATCAGGAGGTCATTCGACGGGTAGGGAAGTACCTGATAGCGCCTACAATCGAGGATGTGACCGTTACCATCTCAGATGGTACATACACCCCAACCACGAACTGGATGGAGCTTATAGGGGTATATTACAAGTCAGCAGGTGGGACAAACTTCTCAGAATTGAGTGAGATTTCCCAAGAAGAGTATCGAGATACTTACCAGAACATGACCGATGGACAACCAACCTATTTCGTACAGGAAGGACTCGGTATTCGTATCGTTCCTTCGCCTTCAGACGCTGGAACGCTTCGGACTATCTCAATCGCCGTTCAAGTAGATGTCAACGGAACCTCAATCATCCCGGATAGATACGATAATGTTATAAAGTATGGCTCAGCCTATAAATACAAGGCTTTCGATGATAATCCGGCGGCTATTGACTTTGAACGCTACTACCGATCGGCACTCGCAGAAATGGAACAGGAGCTTGCCACAAGGACTAAACCAATGAAACCTAGGCTCTTCGGTGTATGACATTCGTACCACGGCACAACCCAATCCAGAACATGAAGAGCTTCCGGCTCGGGTTAAACACGCTTCAGACACCTGAGGAGCTGGATGATGCCGAAATGGCTGACTGTGAGAACTGGACTGTAGAAGATGATACGGTAGCTCTCGCCCCCGGGTATTCTTCATGGGATGATGACTCTCTCGCAGGTCCCTATTGGGGTGGTGTACAATTTTCTAAACTGGATGGGTCATGGGTGGATGTAAGGCAACGGCAAGGGACACTCGAATATGCAACGAATGGTGATTCACTTTGGACTACTTGCACCCTCCCAACGACTGGTAGCCCCGCAACAGCCATCACCCTAACGCAAAAGGCGTGTACTTTCGCCATACTCAATAACATCCTCCTGTGGGCGAATGGTACGGAAGATATTATGTCCACCACTGACGGAATAACCTGGACAGCACGCCCGTCACTTCCAGACGCAGCAGTGGTGATAAACAACGGAGCGAATAGGATGCTCTTCCTCAACCAGACAGCCTCTAAGTACCGGCTCGACTGGTCGGAATTGAATGACCCGCTCACCGTGGACGCATCGTCATTTCAGCTCATAGACCCGAACTCAAACGGACCACTCCTCGGGGCAGGATTGGCTCCCGATGGGACGAATATCCTCTTCAAAGAGCAAGGGGTATACGCAGTTTCAAGCTATGTCACGGATGGGATTATAGACATTAACTTTATAGGACATTGCACATTCGCATGTCATCAAACCGTGGCAACAACGGAGAACTCCATTATGTTCGCAGGATGGACTAATATCTATGAAATCATAGGTGGTCAGATACGGACGGTGTTCGGGAAGATTTATGAAGCAGGACGAAATGATGCACTCAAAACGAATCTCTATTGTGGAGGCTATTACAATGGGAAGTACCACATGTCGATGCCTGATGCGGATGTTTCCCAGGACTACAACGCGCAAGAATATATTGTCCACAGGAAACTGAGCCGGAATGATGCTATCCAGCCATATGTTATTACTCGAAACAGGCGGTATTTCGGGATGTATTTTATAGAAGATGGTGTTTTCGACTACGGGCGAGACATCACCCTCTTCGTCGGAGACTCAAGGCCATCCACCAGCGGATCACCAGCAGTTTCAAACCATATCTTTGCATGGATTAATGATTATAAAGATCTTACTTCATCTGATTTTGTCTTGGAATCAGGACTCGCAGGAGAGGCACAGGACGCTTTCTTCGTAACGAAGTACTTCACAGGCGACATTCCGTTCTATGTAAAACGGTTCAAGAAGCTCTTCTCTCACTTTAAGGTGACTCAAGACCTCACAGTGACTATTTCCTACCGCTTCCTCCCCTATGGGTCTTGGACGGATGTGGTGAATACATTTCAGGCGGGGTCGCTCGACATGGAGTATGATACAGGGGAAACGGGCACATTCAGTGAGGGGTACTCTTTTTCTGCAGACACCATCGGAGCCATTTTCACCGACATTGAAAACACCGAGAAACCAAGAGGCATACAGTTCAAAGTCTCATGTTCCTCAATCGAAGATATCGTCCTCTACTCCATGGCTCTTCAATACAGAGTCAAAACGAAATTTAAGTAATTAAGAATAATTCTATGTCGCAAGTTTCGCTCACATTTCCGGATAGCTCGTACTCAAGCTCGAACAAACCATCAATTGCAACACTCAAGTCGGATTTGAGTGCTATTGAAACCGCGCACAATGATCTCGACTCATCCGTTATTACCGAGACAAGCACGAACACATTGTCGAATAAAGCAATAACTCAACGATCTAACACAATATCCTCATCGGCTACTCCGATTATTAATACTAACACCACTGACATTTTCACTATAACAGCACTTACTGAGGCGATAACTTCGATGACGACAAACTTGTCTGGGTCTCCAAGTAATGGGCAAAAGCTCATTATCAGGATAAAAGACAATGGGACTGCCCGAGCTATTACTTGGGGTGCTTCGTTCACTTCTCGTGGAGCCACGCTTCCAACAACAACTGTTCTCGGGAAGTATACATATTGTGGATTTCTGTATAATTCAACTGCGACTATCTGGGACTGTATCGCAGTAAGCCAGGAAGTATAAAATTATGGCTACTCAATCGTTCACATCATCAGGGACAACTGCATGGGTAGCTCCAGCCGGTGTTTTTGAAGTGCAAGCGGAGTGTTGGGGTGGTGGAGGGAATGGACTCACGAATAATAATAGCGGACAAGGTGGTGGTGGAGGAGGTGCTTATGCAAAAAAGAATTTAATACAGGTAGTACCTGGGGTATCGTACACGGTTGTAGTTGGTGCTGCTGGTGGTGATTCCTATTTTGTCGATGCAAGTACAGTCCTTGCAAAAGGAGGCTCCTCAGCTACAACATCATCAGCAGGGGCGGCTGGAGGAGCCTCAGGCTCGTGTGTTGGTGATGTAAAGTATTCTGGTGGGAATGGAGGAAATGGACCTGGTTCATCGGATAATGGAGCTGGGTCTGGCGGTGGGTCGGCTGGTCCGCATGGAGCTGGTGCCGCTGGTAGTGGTACTGGTACTGGAGGTGCTGGTGATAATGGAAGCGGCGGCGCAGGCGGTGCAGGTGGCGGATCTGGAACAGCAGGCGCAGGAACAGCAAATGTACTCGGTGGAGGTGGGTCTGGTGGTGTTGGTAATAATGGGTTCGCAAGCAATGGCGGTGCCCCTGGTGGTGCTGGAGGTTCTTCGGAAAAGGCAGGTGGCGGAGCTGGCGCAGTCGGACAAATTATCCTTACTTATACAGTTGATATGAGTAAAATGTTTATGATGTTCTAATATGGCAGTCCTCAACTCACAATCAGTCGATAAATTTGGAGCGGATAATATGAGAGGTAATACCGTGAAGAATGTCGGGGAGCCGAAACGAGCTACGGATGCTTTAACTTGGGGTCTCCCTTCGTATACGACGACCGAACGAAATGCTATTCCAAGTCCCGCAGAAGGCGTCATCATCTATAATTCAACCACTCAAAAGCTTAATTTCTACGATGCGACCGGTTGGCGCGCAATCACAAGTGTATAATATGGAAATAATCTACGAAAACGGGAAGTATTACGAAATCACTCGAACCGAAATGCCTGAAGGGTTCGTCCTCGATAGGGAAATCGGGAAACTACAGGAACAACTAGAGGCAATAAAGGTCGAAATAACTAAACTAGAGAAAGTCAAAGACTATGGCAAAGAAAAAGACAGTGAGATTGTCAAAGAACGAGAAGGCAGCTAATAAAGCGGGTATCTCTCTCAAGGACTACAAGGCTTCAAAAGGCAAGAAATCAAAGAAGAAGGGATCGAGTCTCCCGTCGTTCTCTTTTGACGCTTCTAAGTACCTCCCAGGGATAGAAGCAACCGCTTCCTCAATCTTCGACCCACAGATTCAGACTCTCGGAGTCAATAAGCAGATACTCGACCGCGAGACAGAAGGCAAGAAGGCAACCACAAAGGCTGAGTTCGCCGCAAAGCTCCGAGATACCGTTGAAAGTATCAACCGAAGGGGTGGATTCTTCTCAGGAGGGGCTATAAAGAACGAAAACAACCTCGCAGAAGGAGAAGCCGGAGCCTTAGCTGGCCTTGACTTGGAAAATCTCCGTGGAACGAGCGAGTTACAAGGGAAAGCCGGGGATATTTATGGAAAGAAGACCCAATACATGACCGACCAGCTAGAGGGTAAGCAGAGCTTTGCGTATAGAGCGTTCCAAGACTCTATGAGCAACTATTTCCGCCAAGCTGACCTTGGACTCGCCCAGAGCCGTCTCGCCTCGGATAACGCATTTAAACAGGCAAATTACGACCTCGCTGTAGCGAAGGCTAATAAACCTCGTAATCCTTCCGTTTCTGAAACGAAAGCGGCTGCGAGAAACAAAGCGATTGACGATCTCACTGCCTACATTGGAGGAGACAATCGGTATCAGGGTATGAGCCAGGCTCCTTTGACAGGGCAGGACGGATTTGTTTCACCTGAAAGCTATAACTCCCTCAAGAGAACATGGACGACACAGTATAAACTCCCAGGGAATGATTTTGAATCAACCTTTGGCAGCTATAAGAGCCCGAAAGATCCAAACAATCCTTTTGAATAACCTATGTCTGTACTCTCAGATTTCCTCGCAGGAGTAAAATCAACGGCTAGTAAGGCGAAAGCGGGTGCCAAGAAAGTAAACTCGTACATCCCGAAAGCGGGTGATTTTGTCAATTCGCCTCAGAATATACCAGTCCTCACTCCTCAGTCACTCAAATCAGGCACAAAGAAAATCGTTAATGTTGTTAAGCAGGCAGAGCTTCGAGGGTTTACGCCAGAGCAGATACGGACGGTCACTCCAACCCTGAAAGAAGGTGCGAAGGGACTCACACGATCAATAGCAGAAATCCCCTCTGGACTTGGATACCTCACTTCATTTATTGGTGCTCAGAAACAAGCTGACATTGCCAATACGAAACTTGGAGGTACTCTCGCCGATATTGGCGCAAAGATAAGTGAATACTCTATACCAAAGACACCAGGTGAGGCGAAAACGATGATAGGATTTGATATTGCCACTCTACCATTCATGGCGGCAAAGACAGCAAGTATCCCATCCGCTCTTTCAAAAGCAAACACGCCAGCAAAAGTTGCCAAGATAACGAAAGGACTTGATCTTTCGGAGGATGTTATTAGTGCCTTGGCGAAAGAGACTGACCAAGTGAAGATTTCAAACATACTTAACACAGGGATTGAAGACAGCAACTTCCGTCGTTCAGTAGCTGCCGGACTCTCTCAGCGTGCTGCACAGGTAGATAAGGAAATCGCAGCGATGGAGAGAGCTGGTGTCTTCCCAAAGGCAAACGGACCACTCGAGAAGCTTTATGTCGAGAAGGCAGACTTGCCACTCATGATGAAGAATCTCGATAACATGGACAAGGATGGTGTGTTTGAAGTGAACAAGTTCCTGAACACAAGAAACATCGACGCTTTTAAGATAAATGAACAAGGAATTGCCAGTGGCTCACTCCCAGGACGGATTGAAGTACCGAAAGCAGACCCTCTCCTCCAAGAAGCCAGGAAGTATAAGAGTGCAGAGGAGTTTGTAAAGGCACAATCTAAATTTTTCCACGGTGGATCGGATGTTAGTAGTGGTGTGGAACTTGGTAAATCTAAATATGCGAAAACTTTTTTTGTAAGTGATAATTCTGAATATGCAAAGGGATACGGCGGTAAAAATTCAGTGTTGAATTCTGTTTATGTTGATCCAAGTGCTAAGTTAATCGACATAAAAAATGCGTCTCAATCTGAGATTGAAGCAATCAGGAAGAAGATACAGGAAATTAAAGATGCTTATATACCATATAGTGATGTTGGCGGATTCAATCCTACTTTTGGAAACAGTGTTGATGACCTTATAGACGGTGCGATAAGAGGGAAATCACACTACGCCGAAGACCCTGCATTAGTAGATGTGTATAAAAAATTGGGGTATGATGGGATGGTTTCGTATGAGGATGTTGGAATGAGAGGAAAGAATGTAGGGGTATGGAATAAAAACAAAATTCAAACACAATCCCAACTCGCCGACCTCTGGAAGAAAGCACAGGGAGGGAAGACCCTCAAAGGATTCGTAGGAGGAGGAAAACTACCGGAGGATGCACCTGCAAAAAGAATGGCTAATTTCTTAGAAGGCATCAAGAATGCTAAATCTAAAGATGCAGTCAAAAAAGAAAAAGATATACTCTCAAGAAAACTCGCGGGAGAAGTAAAAAAAGATGGCTTCCTCAGTAAGCTCTCGGCAGGATTGAATCCGAAAGGAAAACTCGACGAAATCTCACAGAAAATATACGAAAAATGGGCGCGTGGATCTATCGTAGCTAAGGAACTGGCAAATAGTGCTATAAAGAAGTTGAGTATTCCTGAAAAAGATGAATTGAAGACCATCTTTGATTATCAGGCTGGAAAAGCCAATAAATATACAGAATCTATCCGTGAGGCTTTTGATGGTATTTTTAAAGAAGCTAATGACCGATTGGCTAAATTCGGAAAGAGCTTTGAGTACCAGAAAAACTACCTTCCGCAGGTGTATAAGAATTCACCGGAAGAGATTAAAGATGCGATGGCTAGTTATATGAAGAGCAAAGGAGTTGATGATATGACTATCACCAAGTATCTTTTTGATGGAAAGAAGTTGGATGCTGGAGTAGCAAAGACTCTTAAATTGAATCCGTCTTTCATCCGAGAGAAAGCCTTTCCTGATTATGCCACGGCAATGAAGCATGGACTTACGCCTCGCTTTACGCATCCTGCGCAACTCTTCGCATACTACCGAGGAGAACTGGAAAAGACGATCAATAACCTTGAATTTCTTGATAGCCTCCAGAAAGAAGGTCGCGTAGTAGCTATAAAACAGGATGGTTTACGACCGATCGTTGGTCCGGACTTCCTTGAAGGTTACTACGCCAAGCCAGAATTGGCGCGGCTACTCAATAACCTCTTCAAGAGTGATGCGGATAAGGGTATTCTCGATTCAATTATATCGGGTGTGGCTTTCGCTTCTCGCAAAATGCAGGAAATCGCGCTCTCTGGTGGTATTCCACGGACGAGCTTCAATTTTTTCACCATCGGTCAGACGATAAAGGAAATGACGAGCGGTAACTTCAAGCCGATTGTTGCTTTTGTCCGCTCAAATTTTGATGTCGCAACCTTACGGTATTTCGAGAAGAACGCCGATGTTTTACAAGCTATGGCACGCAATGGGATAAATCTTGGCGATAGGGTTGGTAGCTACGAAACTGTGTACGACAATCTCGCTCAGAAGTTTTCTGTTGGGCGAGTACCAGAGATCCTCGGAGAGCAATTTGACAAAGCCTTCAATAAAAAGACTTTTGCCAGCTTCATGCCACAAATGTATACACAGGTTTTCAAAGATGCCATGAACAAGGGGTTGAAAAAAGGAATGACTCAGGCAGAATCGGAAACTTTTGCAGGGGATGTTACGAAAGCCGCATTCGGATTATTTGAAGATGTCGGTCGGAGCAAGGGGACTGAGGACGCGTTGTCGGCTACTTTCTTCGCTCCGAAGTTCCGTGAAGGAATAATTCGGACACTCGGAAACGCTGTGAAGTCAGTTACGACTGAGATACGAAACCCGGCCTTTTATAAGAACCGGCGACTCGTGGCAGGAATGGCTTTGACTTACGCTGGATATAATGCACTCAATTACAAGTTGAATGGTCACTACATGTGGGATAACCCATCTGGAAAAGAGTTCGATTTGATGATCCCGACGAAAAATAAAAATGAAGATGTAATTTTCATTGGATTCATGCCTTCCTTCTTGGCATTTGCAAGAAATATGGCTTCTGGAGTAATTGCCACAGGAAAAGGTGACTTTAATATGGCTACGCAGAAGTTTGGCGGACTCCTCTCCATGCCGCTAAAGATTACTTCCGAGGTCTTATCCAACAGCGACTACTTTGGGCGGCAGATATATAAAGACACCGACTCTGGGACAGCAAAGCTCCAGAAGATCGCGACCTATGTTGGTCTCGCGGTGAACCACCCAGCCGTAAAAGCGATATGGGAGTATATTTCTGATAAGTCTCCTCTATACCAGGCGGTATCAAAAGGGATAGAATTACCATTCAAGTTCTCAACCATGCCTAAAATCTATCGGCAACAGTTCTACGAAGCCATGGACAAACAAGAAGTCATCAGAGCAAAAGAGCGGGATGCATTCAAGCCAAAGTACGAAGAATTATTCAAACAGTACGAAAATAATCCTCAGGAAGCCTTAAAGTCCTATAACGCTCTCTCTGATTCTGAAAAGGAGATGTTTAAGAGCTTGAAATCGTCTGAGAAGCGGAAAAATACCCAGTCTATAAAAGAAAAAGTTTTCCCGATAGTGAAAGAATCAACCGCGCTGTATAAAGCAGGAAAAAAGAAAGAGGCTATGGATATGTATAACGCTTTGAGTAAAGAGGAAAAGAAAGTCTTTACAAGCGTAAAGAAGAGCGCCGGTCTATAAGACGAGAAACGAGGTAGATAGGGATGGTGATAACCGATAAAAAAGCGAGAATTTTTCCAAAATTATAGAGCAGTACGAATGGTGCTATCAAGAAATTCAGAATCATGTCGAAAGATAGATCTGATAAGGAAAAATGCATAATTTCCGGAGCGAACAGAATGAAGATGATAGCCCCAACGCCAAAGAAAGAATATAAGTATTTCATGCCCCCACTATTGCACGGAAAATACATCTTGTCAAGATAAAACAACTCTGATATAATATGCTCAAACATCCCAGGCGCACAAAGCAGGGAGACGGGCGATAAGCTTTAGTCTCTCTTTTTTATGAAAATAGGCGACCAACTCTACTCTGAGAAGCACGGAATAGTCACTATCACTGGGAAAAAGTACCAGATGGTAGGAAACAAGTCCGTTTTTGTCGCGAAGAATGAGGAAGGCAAGGAGGTAAAGCTCGACGGGACAGAAATCCCTCTTTCGGATCACTTTGAAAGCATAAAAACAGCAGAAAAACTCCGCTCTGAGGAAGAATCCCGCGTGGAGATAGAGGAAATGAACCGGAAAGCCAAAGAAGAAGAGGACAAGATGAAGGAATCGGAAGACATGACCGAAAAAGAGCACGAAATGGCTGAAAAGAAAGAACTGATAGAAACCATTGAGTCCATCGAAGAAAAAACCAAGGACTATACTGAAACATTTGCTGAAATCTCTAAAAGTATCAAAGACTTCTCTGTTAAGAAGGAATTTGATTCCGTTGTAAAGAAGCTCTCAGAGGTTAAAAGCTCCATTGATAGCACAGAAAAGCCAAAGGACTACACAGATATTCTCGATGAACTCGTAGCAGTTGTTTCTAAAATAAAACTCGAAGTCGACCTTGGCCTGGTAGAGAAGAAACTGAACGCTATCCTCCAGAAGGACTTTCCGGCTTTTCCGAAGTTTCCTGAAATTCCTAAGTTTGAGCTCCCAGAAGTGGTTAAAGTAGAAACCGGACTCGGAGACAAACTCGATTCGGTTATTGAAGACGGACGAATTAAGGTTACGGTGGATCGTGTCGGAATGGGTGGAGGTGGATTCACTGACAACCGTGTTGCGGATTCAGACAGCGTGATCATCAACCCAGCCACCGAGGAGACACTGCAAAAACTATCTGGTGATGAACGAACAGAAGTGGTTGTTTCTGGACTTATTACCTATGTAGGGAAAGCCGCTATGACCGCTACAGTGGCTCAGGCTGTATGGAAGATAAAAAAGGTAGATGAAACTACCGGTGTATCAATTACCTGGGCTGATGGGAATACGAACTACGACAATATATTCAATAATTACGCCTCACTAACCTACTCGTGATATGGGATATGTAAATGATGCATTTGTAGGTGACCTCTTCCATGAACATCCAATAAAACAGGTGACAAGCGACCCAGCGTCTGCGAAGGAAGGGAGTCTCATCGTGAATACTTCTACGAATGAAATGAAGATTTATTACTCGGGGAGTTGGCAGGTACTCCATACTCTTACAGCCGCAGCACTATCATTTTTCCTCCAAGAAGATGGCTCATCATTTTTTCTCCAAGAGGACGGTACTTCTAAATTAGCACTACAATAATATGGACTTAAAAATTACTGGTCTCACAGCGGACACAACCCCGACGAGTGACGACCTCATCCCAACCGTAACTGACCCTGCTGGTACTCCTGCCAACCGGAAAGTCACGCTCTCAAACGCAATCACAAAGGCACACGGACTTTCTGACTCTACGGTTGTTGGGGTTGCCTCTGGTGTCCTTACTTCAGGAACAGATGTCGCCGTAGTAGACGGAGGGACAGGAGCTTCTACTGCTTCAGGAGCGAGAACGAACCTCGGTCTTGTAATTGGTACTGATGTCGCTCCAGTCACTTCTCCTTCCCTGGTCACTCCGAATATCGGTGAAGCAACCGGAACGGGGCTGACACTCTCTGGCCTAACTGCCTCAGAAATAGTCATCACGAACGGCTCTAAGAAGCTCGTTTCCGGCGCGGTGGCTACTTACCCATCCCTCACTGAATTGACTTATGTGAAGGGGGTCACTTCGGCTATTCAGACGCAGATAGATGGGAAACAGACCTCTGACGCAGACCTGACAACCATAGCCGGACTCACCGCCACTACTGACAACTTCATACAAGCAAAATCCTCTGCATGGGCTTCACGCACTGTTGCACAGGTAAAAACCGACCTCGGACTCACAGGAACGAACTCAGGCGACCAGACTATCACCCTTACAGGAGAGGTTACAGGTTCAGGGACAAGTTCTTTCGCGGCTACTATCGCTAATGATGCCGTGACCTATGCCAAGATGCAGAATGTATCCGCCACGGATAAAGTTCTGGGTCGTTCGACTGCTGGGTCGGGAGATGTGGAGGAAATTGCCTGTACTGCCTCAGGACGAGCAATGATAGCGACTGCCTCTGCTGCCGCTCAGACTGCACTCCTCAGTGAGTTTGTCGGAGATTCCGGTTCTGGTGGAACGAAGGGTCTCGTTAAAGCACCAACCACAGGAGATGCCACGAAGTTCCTCAAAGGTGACGGAACATGGGCTTCTATTCCTGGAGGTGGTGATGCACTCGTAGCCAACCCCCTTTCTCAATTCGCCGCCACAACTTCTCTCCAACTCAAAGGAGTCATCTCAGATGAGACTGGTTCAGGTGCTCTTGTGTTTGCAGATACTCCAACCCTGGTGACTCCGGTCTTGGGAGCGGCGACAGGAACCTCCCTCCAACTATCTGGACTGACCGCTTCAGAAATCGTTATTACAGACGGAAGTAAAAACCTCGTTTCTGGGGCAGTTGCTACCTATCCGTCACTCACGGAACTCACCTATGTCAAAGGAGTAACATCGGCAATCCAAACTCAAATCAACGCCAAGCAGGCGAGTGACGCTACCCTCACCGCTCTCGCCGCCTACAACACCGCAGGACTCATCACCCAAACCGCAGCCGATACCTTCACCGGTAGGACAATCACCGGAACGGCCAATCAAATATCCGTTTCAAATGGTGATGGAGTTTCCGGAAACCCGACGCTCTCACTCGCCACCAACGCCAAGATAGCTCAGATTACTATGATAATCGGTGACGGAGTGAATGCAATCTCTACGAACGCCGTATCCTTTCCTGTTCCGTGTGTCTTTGCTGGAACAATTACTGCCTACTCCATATCGGTCGATGCTGGAACCTGCACGATGAAAACATGGAAGAAAGCAACGGGGACGGCTATCCCAACCGTAGCAGATGTCATATCTACTTCAGGGGTAGCTATCTCAACAGGGACACATGTGAGAAGTGCAACGGTGTCTGACTTTACCAGCACAACAGTCACGGCGAATGACATCTTCATCGCTACCTGTACGGCAGTTGCAACAGCTAAATATATCGTTTACACATTAGAAATCACTAAATCGTAAAGCAACAATATGAATGAAGAACTTATTGCCAATCTTAAGAAAGAAATCGAAGCAGATGTAGATGGACGCTATGCAGGGAAGACAGCTAAGGAATTAGTCTCCCTCATCAATGAACCATTCATCAAAGAAACATCAGAAGACATTATGGTACCAATCGAACCTGTTGAAATCGAACCTGTCGAAGTAGACAAAGAGTTAAAGACAATCGTACACAAAGAGAAAAAAGAAGCTCCTGTTTGGAGGGTTATCAGTGGAATCGATGGAGGGCCGAATATCGTGACCGAAGAAGACATAATTAACGCATTGAAATAATATGGCAGAAATTAAAACAACCTATAGTTCGAATACCGCTATAACATTTGATATTTCCTCTCTCGGCACTTCAAGTACATTTGTCGCCGGTCGTGAAAGTACTCAAATTGATAACACATCGACACTGTATATCGATGCTCTCGTCAATGTAAAAGGAATAACAGGACACGCTTCAACAGCCCCGACAGTTGGACAGACAATCAACCTCTATGTGTGGGGAGCGGATACATCTCTCGCCACAACCGCAATCGATGTACTTGATGGGACAGATAGTGCCGAAACACTTGCTCATGTCTCTGTCCTTAATAGTCTTCGTTTTGTAGCTGCTCCAGCTGTCACTGTCGCCACAGCCGGACTCGTCTATTACATCCAACCGTTCTCAGTTGCTCAGCTCTTTGGTGGGGTTATGCCGAAGTTCTGGGGGTTGTATCTAGCGCATAACCATACTGGAGCACTTGCAGCCTCACAGAGTGGCTTGTTTAGCTTCAATGGAATAACCTACACATCAGCATGAGCCTAATTAAAAAAACTCCACGGGTAATTAAGCCTCCTTTCGGACAAGCACGGCTAAAGCAAGGCCATCCCCTAAATCAGGGGCTGGTCGGCTGGTGGCTGATGAACGAAGGTGGCGGATTAAAAGCCTACGACCTATCTGGTAAGGGGAATCACGGGACTCTAACCAATGGCCCGACCTGGACGACTGGCAAGCGTGGCCCCGCCATTAGCTTCGATGGCACGAATAATTATATCAATTTGGGAACTGCTGTCGGCCCGGCGGCGGGGTCATTCTCTGTTTCCTTCTGGGAAAGGGGAGATTTTCCATTTGGAAAGCGTTTCACCCCTTTTATTTCAAACAGACTTTCTTCTTCTCCACATAGTGGTTTTGTCATAACGCAGGACTACAGCGCACCAACAGGTTATCTGCGCTTTCAGTTGAACGATGCTTCCGCTCCCCATGACTTCAATTTTGGAACCATAAATGTATTAGATAATAAATGGCATCATATTGTACTGTCCGTAAATCGCAGCAGTAATCGTGCGTCTATTTTCGTCGATAGCAGGGTTGATATTGCAGATTTAGACATATCCGCTGTGAGCGGAACCATTGCGTCAACAAACCCTGTCGAAATCGGACATGATTTCTATAGCGATGTTTATGGAGCTGATTATTTCTTAGGTTCCATTGATGATGTCCGCATCTACAATCGCGCTCTCTCGGCCGGCGAGATTCAAAGCCTTTATTCCGACTCCCTTGCGGCCCTAGAGCCTCTGCCAAGTATCATCTGGGCGCCGAGTGCTGGTGCGCCAGCAACGGCCACCAATCGTCAATATTCATTTGTAACAGGATAGTATGTGCAGTAGAGAAGAGATACAATCAATCATCAAAGAAGAAATCGCCATCGTCCGTGACGACCTTATTGCTCATGAAGGTCGGAAAGTACAGGGACATAAAGAAATAGAGGAACGAATCAACGAAAGAATCGACCATGTTATCGTCGCCATCCGTTCCTCTCATCCGTCAGTCGAGCTGGTAAAGGAGGTACTCAATAATCAAAAGAACATCGAAGAGAAGATTGACGCATTAAAAATTCAAACTTCGCCGGCAGTCAAAATAACAACAACAATTTCCACTCTTCGCGAATGGCTTTTGTGGGTTGGAGCACCGGTGACAGTTATTATCGGAATAATTATGGGATATAAAGCACTAAAATAGTCTTTACTTTTCTGCCATAAAGTGATATAATCACCATATGAACATAGCCACGAAAATCGCCATATCCCATAATAGGATGTACATGGTAGCACCGTGGTTTTTTAATACCTTAGGCTGGATTCAAACCATTATTTGTCGCCATCAGAGGGTGTATCGCCGGAGGGGCACATCCTCTTATTGCGAAAAATGTGAAAAGGGATGGTATTGAGGTTCTTTTCAAATTGGAGATAAGCCATGCAAACCTGCAGATTCTGCAAGAAAGAGCTTGGCGTGAAGCATATCTCATTCCAAGATGTCGAGAGTGGTATCACTTTCTATTACCACGAATCCTGCGCCAAGCTGGTACAGGAGATAGTGGTGAGTGAGTATATCAATCTCATCTGTCGTGTCGCCAACCATACTCTCGAAAGGAGGAAGTGATGTGTGATGTCAGAACCATCTGCCCGCTTGCAGATAGGATTTCAACATTTGGAGAAAGGGAAAAATGATGTGCGACATTCGTACGATATGCCCGAAGTGTGAAAAGGCAGTGATGTACACGGACTCGACTGTTATGGCGAATGGGTTGATTCATCACCTCGTTTGCGGAACGGAAGAGAAGACAGCTCCGAAGCCATTGTCTCGTTGGGAGCAGGAGCGAATCAGGAAACTTTTTTCAATGAGTGCATGGTCATGAGCCACCTCTGCCATCACTGCGGTGAGCCGGGAGCTGAACGATTCCATCTCAATGGAAGGGAACAGTATTTCCACGCCAACATGCTCCGTGATTGCTTGAACGAAAGCCTGAAAGAAGAGCAGGAACGGTACTTCAAGGAACGGGGTGTTGCTCCGAAATCTCGCGGTGAGAAGTTCTGCGCGGTATCCCGTGTCTCAGGCGGACATCACTCGAAAGGAGGTGAAAGGTCTCCTACCGGACAGCGTTCCGGATGGTGAAGTTTTTACCGGGAATCTAGGGGAAAAATAAAACCCTCGGGATTCCCGGCTCTCTCAATAAGTATAAAATAGGTACAAAATAGGTATAAATTATACTTATCGAGAGGGTAATTATTAACCAACAACCCTATGTCGGAAGACACTGTAGCAACAGGACGGGCAGTAGAAAACAGAGCAACCGAAGTGAATCCATTTGGGTACTTCAAGCCAGCGGAAGAAATGCTTCCTCTCATTCAGGAAGTGCGTGAGGCATATACCGCCTTACACCAGTTTCTTCTCACGCTTCCAGCGTCGAGACAGCGGTCAGTCGCTATCACGGAGCTTGAAAATTCTTCCATGTGGGTTATCAAGGGTCTTGCCCTCAATGACCCAAAGTCGACACAGCCAAATGAATCAGGAGTAACCGGTGCATTAACCGGTGCATAGAGAGTTTCCGGGTGAGCCAATGCTCGCCCCTCTCTCGCCCGTAATAAATGGTGTATTACATCCGAGGTCAGCGGTTTACTGCTGGCGAGAGAGTAATTAAGCAGTTACGGCTCTCTCGGAGTCCATACTAGTAGACTCCCATACGGGGTATCAGTATACTGGTACCGTCCCTAGTGTGGATTGCGAGAGAGGTAAGATGCAGGATGAAAAGTCTGTTGAATTTCTCCAAAGTGGACGCCATAGTTCAAAAAAAGAATCTTGGTAATAACACCAGGGAATATGCGACTGAAAAATAGCATTGGTCTCGTGGTCCACCGAGAGTGAGTATGAGGCTCCTCTCTGAGCTTGTACAGGCTCAAGGGCAGGTAAAAATGACGCTTGGAGTACACTCATTTTAGTTCGCGCGTGCAACAGTGAGTCAATGAAACAATTACTGGAAGTGCCTACTCCAAGAGGCAAGGTTCAATCTTCCAGCCTCTCTTCAACTCACTTCACGCGCATACTGCGAACCCGTGGAGTAGTTCAAGAGGTGAACCTCTGTAACACAACATGCAAGGGAGGTTATGAGAGCAGTTGTGGCTCTCTCTCATCTTACTGCTGGCCAAATATGGCTATTTGATTCCTTCGGGGGTCATCTGCGAGCGGCGGCGGGATGAGAGAGGGGTAAGACGAATCTACCTTAACAAGGTAGCTCTTCAACTCTGTAGGAAGCGACGGGGCGACCAGCAATGGTGACCTGAGTCTGTCTCAGAACTAACAGCAATTCGTTATTAAAGATGCTTCCACCCATCAACGGAAAGATAGGGATGACGCTCACGAACAAGTGTGATGCAGGGAGGGTTTATCACCTCCCGAAGGTACTGGGGTTGAAAGTCCCTTACGCTCCAGGTGATAACTGGTTTAAAGCTCGTATAAAACGCCCTATGTCTCCCGTTCCCAGCTCACGGAACTTTACTTATGAAAGTCATATAAGTAAAGTTGAGCACTAAACCTTTAATATAAAGTTTTATAAAACGATACATGATAATCCTCGCATTCGCATTCTTACTCTCGCTCACGCTGACCATCTCTCTCGGTTGGATGTTGTTTAGCTTTGAACTCACTCCTCGGAGTGGGGAGATAATTGATTTTAGTTTATGAAACGCTCACTCAACATGGAAGTCCTCATCTTCATGGTAAAGACAGTCGGGATTATTTTGCTCCTTATTCTCGGTGCTTTAATTTATGACATCATGAAGTATGCCGGATCCATCTAAGCCATGTAGACATCCGAGAGTTGATCGTGCGGGGTTTTGTGCTTACTGTAGCGAGAAGATAACCGACGGTGAGCCACCACTCCCGCCTGCCCGCCCGAAGAGGTGGGGACAAGAGGCAATTGATAAATCATTATTCAGAAAATTCGTATGAAACTTTGACACTTTGTTGTCACTTTGTTATTATATAGGAGTAATAATAACGAACATACTATGAGAGCATGCAAGAAGTGTCTTATCCTAAAAAAAGAGACAGAATTTTATAAACCTCCTACTAAATGGAAGCGAGGAAGCTGTAAGGATTGCGACAAGAAGGACGCTTTGATAAGGACTAAGAAATGGTATTTAAATAATGTATCAAAGAAAAAAGAATACGACTTAGTCTATAAAAAAAGAAAGGACATTGTGGCAAGAAATCTTTTTTTGTGGATTAAATATAGGGTAAAGAGGCAACCTGCATACAAAAATAGGGTTTTTAGCATAAAGAGGGATGAACTTGTCGAGAAAGCAATGCGATCCGATGAGTATAATAAAATATACAATAATTGGGTAAAATCAGGGTACGATAGAAAGCTTGCGCCTACAATTGATAGAATTAATAACTCAATTGGGTATATCATTGAGAACATCCAATTCCTTTCCATGATAGATAATGTTAATAAATTTTGGGATAAAGATAGAAAACTATGAACAAATTCTACTCGCAAAAAGACCCACGCTGGAAAGACGAAAAACTAGGGACATGTAAAGACACTCTCGGTCAGTCATCATGTTTCATTACTAGCCTCTGTAACCTTGCTTTGAATCTCAATACGAGCGACAAAACACCGTCAGAGCTGAATAAGTGGCTCATCAAGAAAGGAGGGTACTCAAATGGATGTCTCCTGAACTCTGTCAAAGGAGCCGAAGGCGTGGGGCTTGTGCTGAAAGAGAAAACAAAAATTGACCCGAAGCATATCTGTATCTGCGAAACAGACCACTACAAGGCTAAAGGAGTGCCACAACACTTCTTCGTTTACTCGGACAAGATGGTGCTCGATTCCCTTGACCTGAAACCAGAGTGGAAGAAAAACCCCTATAAAATCGTCTCCTATCGAGTTTTTACCGTAAAAGCACCAAAGGTACTACTTTCACCAGAAAACGCGCCAAACGAAGGAATAACACCCGTAGAATCGATACCACAAGAGGTCGATGTGGTAAATAATCAACCCAAAGAACAAATTATGAACCTTACAGGTTACCGAACCATCATCTCCGCCGTACTCGCTTTCGTCGTTACACTGGGAGCCATCTCACAAGGAGAGGCAGATCAGCTGACCGAAGGAGTACTCTCGCTCCTCTCGATCGCTACTCTCGCTAGTACCATTTACTTCCGAATAAAAGCAAAAAAATAAGCAAAAGAAAAACAGGACTCGTCATCCTGTTTTTTCTATTTCATAAACTCTTTAACCCGAATAAAAATATCATTCAATGCGTCTTCGTATCCTTCCATGTAAGTGGTAGTCCCAATCTTCCGAAAAACTAACACCTCCCGTAGAGCCTCCTCTACACTCTCCCTTATGGCTTTTTCGATGAAGGATTCTAATCCATCCGCTCTTGAATCGACAAACGGAACAGTCCATCCGCTCTCACACCAATTTGTGTTTTTTTTCACGAACTCTTTCTCAAACTCCTCCCTCTTTTTCTCGATTATTGTGGATAACATATATTTAATATTGCCACCATCCAGTCACCCATATTGGAAGAATCACAAGATTCGTGAGGGCGATGAGGAGCTTGAATGTTAGAATAGTTAAGGCAGTTAAGAATACGACCCACTTGTATCCATATTTATATCCAATGACTATTGAGAAGTGCATAAGGAGAGCGAACACTACGGAGAAGAGAGTAAATCCCAATTCTCCGTAGGTGCACCAAATATATCTCGCCAATGGATTTTCTTCTACGAGGCAATTATGAGCTTCGATGGTAGAAGACCAATCGAGTCCGAATATTACCCAGGAATAAATCAGGAGATACCACATATTATTTGATGTTCAAGAATGGAAGAGCGGAGCCTGGTGCCATATATGTAGGCAGGTTTCCATCCCACTTCTCAATTGCAAGCTTATCAAGGAACTGAGGCTGTTCTGAGAGTGCTTGTGATTGAATCTTGATAGACTCTGCTTCACCTTTTGCGGCTTCAATTTTCTGCTGAGCTTCATATTTAATCTGCTCGAGCTTATTCTTAGACGCAAGCGCATCCTGTTCAGCAGTCACCTTCTTTTCGATTGACGAATTGAATGATGGGCTGAAAGCAAAGTTCACGATATTGATTTCATCTATAACCAATCCTCGAGGAGATAGCTTCTCTTTTACATTTACAGAGATAGCCTCACGAACCTCTGAACGCTTGGTAATGAGTTCTTCGGCGGTATATTTTGATGTAGCTGACTTGATTGCCTCTTGGAGCGATGGTTGTACTAATCGGATTGCCCAATCGCGTCGGACTTCCTGATAGACACTCCCTACTTTTGATGGATCAAGATGGTAGTTTACAGCAACCTTTGTGGCTACATCCTGAAGGTCACGAGACGCTGCACTTGCTTCGACCTCCTCCTTCTGAATCTGCACGGTCATATCTACAACACTCTCAAGAAAAGGTGTCTTCCAGTAAAATCCCTGCTCCTTAATTTCACCTGTCGGATTTTGAAGTTTCAGCACAACTCCCCTTGAGCCAGTATCAACGGTTCCGAAAGAACCGAATAATGCGAATACTCCAACCAACCCAATCATTACAAGAATTATCGTCAAAAATACGGCTAATGAGTTAGCACTACCGTCCTCGTTTTCGTAGTTCATAGTTTCTTAAATTATATCCAATTATAGCCCCGACAAAAATTCCTCCTGCTAATACTGCAAAGATTGTAAATATCAAGTTTCACCACCCCCCTCGTATATACTTTTCAAATTATCTTTCAATTCCTTCTTCTGCTCTTCCGTGAAGAGAGGGGCGGCGAGTAGTTTCTTGAGGCGGTCAGCTTCATCTCTCATATTTGAGGCGGAAAAACTAGAGCCAATCTCTTCACAAGCGTCTGCCTCTATTTCCAGTTGTGATATAAACCGCTCAACTTCTTCTTTTGTTGTTTTCATACGCTCATACCAATTAACACTACCGACATAGACGCCACTGACTGCATATTACTTTGATGCGTTAATTATCTCGATCGCCTCCACCGAAGCCTCAATGGGTGAGTAGGTCTGCCAGTTTATCTTGATTGATTCCATCGACTTCATTTTCAGGTAAGCATATCGGTCCGGGAAACGCCCCTTGAACCACACGAATGATTCTATTGGGTTTTCATGCCACCACATATGACACTGAGCGCAGAGGGCTTTGATGTTGAGTGGATCGGCGGACATATTCGGATGTGCTCCTTCAGAATAAACATGACTCCCATGTATCTGGTATTCCCTTCCGTCCTTCCCGCACCTTTGGCAAATATGGTTATCCCTTTTTTTAGCGATTATTTTTGCCTTAGCTACTGCTTGTCTTCTGTGCCATGCAGATGACCTTCCTCTTGCTTTTTTACAGGTAGCACAAGTCCATCCTTTTTCTATCTTTCTCTTTTTCCCGCAGAATTTACAAGTTTTCATGCCTGATTTTTAGCCTCGGTGTCGAGAGTACGGAGGTGAGCTTTGACGGAACTCATCATACTGGCGAGACCTTTTATGTATATATCTCGGTTATTGAGCTTCTTCCCTGACCCCATGGCGAGAAACATCATTTCGAGGGTCTTGTCTGAGACGGGTTTTTCTTGCTGAATCTTTTTGTTCTGTATCCAGAAGTCGGCTTTCTCCACTTCCATCGCCATCTTTCCTTGGAGAGCCGCCCCATAGTCGGCGGACATCTCGATAAGAAGGATGGAGAGGTCGTGCGGGCGCTCCTGGAACTCAATCATCTTCTTCGAATAGTGAGAGAGCGTTTTCATACTAGAACGGAATTTCATCGAGCTTTACATCTTCTTTTTCATCCTCAGTGTGGATGGTAGGAATATCATCCGGTGCGTTCTCACTTCCTGCACCGATCGTATTGAGTGGGTTCTCGGTTACATACTTTTCAAGAAACGAATTGACCTGGATTTTGTATATGGCTTTCTGCTCTTCTGTCATAGCGTCCCATCGGGCAGGAGCAACTGGGAACCCGTTCTTCTGAGAGAAGGTGTTTGTCTCCTTGTCGTAGTCGGAGAAATGGCTGTACAAGCGATTGCTGTCCTGGATAAGCGTGAGACCTGATTTCTTCGGCTGTCCATTCTTTCCGATAAAATCCGGGTAAGGTGAAACGACGATTGCTTTCTGCTTATCGGCTCCGGCGAACTTCTGAATAAACTCCCTCATCATCCCCCCCGAGAGTGAGAGTGAAGCGTCGTCGAAAAAGACCTTGAGCGTCTTCATCTTCTTGCCTTCGTACTCAAATTCCTCAATCTTCCAGTCACGCACAATCCCTCCCCATGCGCCATATGTTTTTTCAAAAACGGTCTTTCCGACTTTGTTCACCCGAGCAACGGCTCCAGGTGTTCCTTCTTCCACCGCCTCGGTCAATCGACCAGCGATAATGTTTAAAAATGTCTTTCCTCCTTTTGATTCTGAATCTACTGCTGGCATAGTCTTATAGTTAATCTAGTTAAAAAGGTGATGTGTATTGGTTATAGCACCACTTTGACCACCGCTTGATTTCTTTCTCTATTTCTTCGTCTGACATCAGCTTGTGCTGGAGCTTGGCGGTGACTATCATGCAAGCGTCTCTACCTGAGCTGGCGATCGCTATGCTTTGTTCTTTCTTGTCCATGAAACGGTTGATACTCTGCTCTTTTCGTTCCATGGCTTGTCCTATTTCAGTCTTCTCTACTTTCTTGTAGTCATTTACTGGTGGCATTGATTTCTTCGATTAAAGCCTTAATCTCATCTTTGTCTAACACCTCAACAATGACTGACGCTATCGACCGAAGCGTCATGCCTGACTCCCTGCGGGCTTCTCGGAAAGTCTGTTCAAGGTCGTAGTGGATATTCTCTTCTATCACTTCGTTCTGTTGATTGCTCATATGTTCATTCCGTTCCTTATGATATAAACACGGGCTCTTTTCATCGCAGACACAATATCTTTTCATAGCGAGGCGATTATTGACTTTACATCATCCACATACCAGTCATTCGAGTGGCTTGCTACAAGACCGTTGTGACTGCGGATCATTTCTGACTCTCCACGCCATTCATTTTTCTTCAGTCGTTTTGCTGTCCACCGTGCAGACCACTCAAGGTCGTTGGCTTGCTCTGTGGTTACATCTTTGTGATACCACTTGTTGATTTGGAAATATCCGACGCTTGGATTCGGGAGATGTGTATCACCGATTCTGTTCGGCTGATATTGACTCTCTTTTTGTCCGATAGCGTACAAGACTTTCCAATCGATACCTTCTTCCTTGGCTACTTTTTTTATGATTGCGAGGGGATCGGGTGATCCCCCCTCCTCATGTACCCCCATGCCGTCCGTTTGAGGAATCGTTTCGGGTGTGAACCCTACCGTGCGATTATGTCCCTCTTCCTCGCGAACATCGGAGCGTGTAATCTCTATCGTGTAGCTCGTATGGAGTGCCTCATTGTAGAGAGAGACTGCCAATGCGAGGAACACGATGTCTACCGCTATCCACATCATCACTTTTCGAATGTACTTTTCTTTTTTGCTTGGCTTCTCTGCCTGCTTGATTCTGTAGAGGAATAATTCTTTCATTTTTTTATCTGCCAGTCACCCCTGACCACAGATTATTTATTTACCTGACAATACTCGGAACAACGGCTGGAAGATTGGGTCTATCTCAACCTTCTTCTCAACATACTGCTTTCCCATCTCGACATTGAGCTTCCGATTGAAGTCGTCTCTTCCGCACGCTTTAATCTTGAACGGGCGAACGAGGTCTTCTTCTGCTACTCTGAAATCATCTGATTCCATATTTTTGCTGTTATTTGATTACCTACCTATTCTACACCCTAGGAGATATTCTGTCAAGCCCTTGTAGCCTTTTCCGCTTCCCACCGCTTCTTTGAGGCTTCAGCGAGCTGTTTTCTTCGCTTCTCTTTTCCAGCTTCATCTGCGTCGTCCCAATGTTTCCGTCCCATTTTCTGGAAGTATTTACGGGAGTATTTTTCTTCGATGACTTCTTTGATCGGTTTCATTTCAATCGTTTACTGGTTATTCTGATATTGTACACCCTAGAACACTAAATGTCAAACTTCTCTGTAACGGCGAGCCTCTTTTTCTTCCACTGCACTCTCTCGATCATCTTTTTTTTCTTCTCGCTGTTCTGCTTGGCGTTCATCATGCCTTGCTCAAGGATACGCATTTTCCTGGCGTACTCGTCCGGTACATGATTTTTCAAATACTCCATGGGTACTTCGGTCATAAGTATTTTTCAGTATTATACTCATTCATCTTTTTTTCGTTATCTATCCCCATAAAGCACCAACCTTTGTGAAACCCTATAACAATCTCCCACTCATGACCAAACTCACAGTACATTGGTATCTTTATTGCACTTCCTCTGCCTTCCCACGCCTCGTAGTTATCGTTCTTTTTTAGAATAGGTGGGGCGAAATGTGTATACTCACAGCTACACACAGGGCATTGTAACTGGCTTCCCCATGAATCTGGGGCGATTTCTCCTAATGGATTAAAAAGTTTATAAATTTGTTTCATATTATTCAAATATATTATCGAATTGATTATTCTGTCCGACTTCCTCTTGCGCGCGCCTGACCATATCACCTGCGTTAAACTCAACAAAACGATTCTTATACACCGTCATCGGGACTATCGGCCGAGTTCCGAGTGGACGGTTTTTGTTTATCTTCAGGAATGTTTTATTCGTAAACTTTTCCGTGCCTCCTTTCGGAGCTTCTTCCCGTTCAAGGAAGACAATTTTATCTCCCGCGTGTCTCACCATGTCGGAGTAGGCAAGTTCTCCACTCCTCCCGAGCTGATGGGCAATCACGATGATTATTTTATACTTCATCGCTAATTGTTTGATTTGCTTCGCCATGAGTCCGAGATAGAGAGATATGTTGGTTTGTATCTGATTGAGATTGGTATTATTATCTATCTTCGGGGCAAGGTTTGAGAGTTGATCTACGAAGAGGACAAAAAACTCTGTTTGTTTTTTCTGCTTGATAATGACCTGTTCGAGATAGTCGATACGGTTATCTTCGAAATCAATCGGAGCAAGCATTTGAAATGTTTTGTCTACTTCCATACTTTCAAACCGTTCCCATATTTCCGCCATAGATTCTTCATAAGAAAACCACAGCGAAGTTACATTCTGTTTAGCATAGTGATAGCTCATCGTCTGCATGAAGGCTGTCTTCCCTTCTCCCGCTACCGCGGCTACTACTACGGTATTTCCCGGGCGAAGACCTCCCTCAAAAGCATCATCAAGGATTTTGAATCCTATAGGCATCTTGACCATGCTCATTTCCTTTTTCTGCCTTTCCGCTATATCGGCGATATGTTCGATGCGAATACCTTCTTTGATGGTGACGGTCGGAAGTGAAAGAATGTCTATCTTTTTCGTGTAACATTCGTTCACATCTTTTACCCCTTCTGGGAGGGCGAGGCTTCGGATTGAGTTTGCGACAGTTTTTAGCTTCTCGGAAACATCTTTTGTTGCATCTCGTCCTGCTTTGTCGTTGTCGAACGCTAGAATCACATCACACGCATTAAAATGCCCCGCCATTGAATCTTTGAAACCATTTGAGCCACAGATACCATATGCGACCTTACCGAGCTTACAGAGCGTTATAGCGTCAAATTCACCCTCGGTCAGATAAACCTCTTCCGACACCTGATCGGCGTTGAATATCGGGAGTGGTATTCCTGTCGGTTGCCGGTACTTCGGTTCAGTCCCATTCAAGCTTCTCCCTCGAAGCGAAACGATGACTCCTTTTTCGATGACGGGGATGATGAGCTCATAGTTCGAGAAAACAAATCCGTGCGATCCAACGAGTCCGGCGTGCTTTAGGCGTTCTTTCCCGAAGGTTAGTAGGAACGCCTTGGTCGCTTCGAGGTCTTTGATTCCGGCAATCATGAATCGGTCTGCTGTATCTTTGTTAATTCCACGGCTTTCAAGATATTTCTCGACTGTTTCACCTCTTCCTGCTTCAAGGAGGTGCATGAGGATTTTCTCGTAAAGCTCCGGATCGGGTTGGTTTGTTGGCTGTTCCATAGGTTTTGTTTTAATTTCTATCCCGCCGAGTTCATCGCACGCTGTCTTGAAATCCACATTTTTCATTTTCTGGTAGAGGGTAATTGCATCCCCTGCCTCCCCGCAACCAAAACACTTGAATATCCCTTTTTCATCATCGAAGGAAAGTGAAGGAGTATGCTCTTGGTGCCAGATACACAGGGATTTTCCTCTGATAACCTTGATTCCAAGCGATTCTGCTAACTCTGATATTTTTACGCTGAGTTTGATTTGTCCGGTGTCTACCATACTCCTTTTTGATATTGGTTATTTATTTTTGCTGGCTTTTTAACTTGATACCCGTTCTCAAAGTCTTGTACCGTTTCTTTCCGAAAGCACTGTGAAGGTTTCCAGTTGCACCATTCTCCATACTCACCGGCGTAGAACTCTATGACTTCTTTTGCCTTTACCAGATCTTCATCACATCTACTGAAAAATATCTTTATCATCCCGTTAAGCTTCGAGTTCTCTTTATCGAGATCAGCCACATCATCAGGGTGCGAGAAGTAGCTTTTAGCGTGAACGGGGTTTACAGCTTCTTTGAAAATTTCTATAAGGGAGCTTCTTTTCAGAAAAGCGGATTGTTTTGGTGAGTTTCTTTTAATCATCGGAGGCTTTCCAGCTCGTAGCCGGTACTGGTCTCTGAAGTGAGATAAATTCTTCATAGGGGAAGTGAAAAAATTTTTATTTTTTCCTATTAAGTAGATATAGTTAAGATTGGTATAGTTAGTGCCCCCAGTTGAGGGCTACAGGTACCCCTCACTTGAGGGCTAGGTACCCCTCACTTGAGGGCTATTCTATGACTGATCTAGTGATGATATTGTAGATATTAGTTAGATTTTCCCCAGTATCATCTTTTCGCTTTTCTATTTTGATAAAATCCATATCCTCTAACTCTTTGATGTACTTGTCGATGCTACATGGTTTTTTTAAGCCAATGCCTAATGCAAGCGTTTTTCGACTTGGAAAGCATTGCCCGAAGTTATCTGCGTAAACGCATATTTGGACAAAAAGAGCCTGTGCCTGTGGGGATAGAATTTGGAGTGCACCAACATTGGGGACAACGGCAAAATCACCCTTTATATACCTAACTTTTACAGAATTTCTATTTTTCATACTGTTTTTCTTACTTATTAAAAATTAAAAGACACAATTTCTCTCGGTACCGCGCCGTTGCGAAGCTCTAGGATAGAGCATTGGCATCGGCACCGAGACAAATAATGTCTTAGTTTATCCTATTAACGGTCGCAACACCGTGTTTACCTATACATCCTAGCATCCTTTTGGTAGCGTGTCAACTTGCAAAAAAACAAACTTGCATAAAAACATAAATTATGCTATCATTTTAGTATCAAAAATCTACATTTTATTCTTTCGAGTACCAACTAATTGAAACTGACGATTAGCCGAGCGATGGTCGAACCAGGTACTTGGTGCTCGAAAGAACAAAATATGAAATATGTCATTTTTGGTGTGACTGGGTTCCTTGGGGAGAGACTTGCTGAGTTTCTCCTGAAAAAAGGTCTCCATGTAGTCGGAGTCGCCAGGAACGAAGGGAAGCTCATCGCCCTCAAGGAGCAGTTTCCGAAGCTCGAAATTATTACCGGAGACATAGCCGACAAGTGGATTGTCAAGAAAGCTATGAAGGATGCTTACGGCGTTTTTTTATTGAGTGGATATAAGCATGTCGGTCTTGCAGAGCAGGATGTCTTTCAGTGTGTACATACCAATGTCACCGGAGTCGTCAATGTCCTCGAGGAGTCGATGGAGACGCTCCCGGAATTTGTTGTTTTTACTAGTACCGACAAGGCTGCACAGATAGCTGGAGTCTACGGATCAACCAAGAAAATCGGAGAGAAACTTTTTGAGGAGGCAGAGGGAATGAACCAAAAGACGAAGTACCGCGTCGTGAGGTATGGAAATGTATGGGCGAGTACCTCTAGTTTCATCACGAAGTGGATACCTAAGATGAGAAAAGGAGAAGAGATTATCCTTACCGATTCAGAGGCCACAAGGTTTTTTTGGAAGAGAGACGATGCCATCAATCTCATTTTCCAATGCCTTGCTGAATCAAAAGACGCGTTGCCATGGGTTCCTGAGATGAAATCTATGCGGATGGGAGATATAGTTACAGCGTGTCATGAGATATTTGGAGATTTTCCAGTGAAGGAGATAGGGCTTCAAAAGGGTGAAAATAAGCACGAGACTATGGGGGTAGTGGATAATAATGGAAAACTTGTATACTCGAATGATTGCGAATTTTATACAATTGAGGAGATTAAAAATAAATTTGTCATTGATGTGATGCCGTGATACACTGTACTGGTAGAACTAATAACAGTACAAATATGAAGGGGAAAAATTTAGTTTGCAGAATATGCAGTAAAGTTTTTTATAGAATACCAGCAAAAATAAAGAGAAATAAAGAATGTTTTTGCAGTAGAGAATGCTTTGATTTATCGCGAGTTAGTAGACTGGAAGTTGTATGCCAAAATTGTGGCAAAGAATTTAAAAGGGTTAAGTCACAAGTGGTAGGTAAGTATTTACTTTGCAGTCGCAAGTGTTTATCGGAGATATGGAAAGGAGTCAACCATAGCGGATTTTTCAAGAAAGGGAATAAAAAAGAAAAGTGCATAAATTTTAAAGATGGGACACAAGAGGCAAATGGCTACATAATGGATCTCAGCCCGGATCATCCATTCGCCAATAAAAGAGGGTATGTCTATCAACATAGGATTATAATGGAAAAGAAGATTGGGAGGTTTCTGTCTCCAGAAGAGGTTGTGCATCACATAGA
>OFRM01000074.1_pt1 | contig 40050 bp, 47 predicted proteins | sample 1543101 | NCBI WGS metagenome assembly OFRM01 (sample SAMN07774223, study PRJEB24372) | wastewater metagenome | isolation source: Exp Tend VB 0WW | collected 2016-02
TTTTTTCTTTTGTGAGAAACCGAGATCCCAACATTGGGACGAAAGAGCAAGGTGGCTACTGTGATGATACCATCTCCTCGTCACTGTCTTGTGTGGAAAACGTGTGTGTCCCGATGATGCGAAACGATGTAGGATTGTTCGGCTTTGGCCGCCACTCACCGCACCGGCAGCGCCATGGATTTGTAGCCGAATTGTCTCCTTGTAACTTCTCTTCACAATTTGGACAGAAAGCTCTTGTTACTTTCACTGATTTAAAAAGCGGGAATGTCATATATTTACGATTAAAAACTAAATACTAAATCTATAATCCAAAATGCATACCGTACCACGATCGCGAAGGAGGCGATGAAGGCTGAGGCTAAGAAAAGGGCCACCACCAAACCCATGAAGATCCAAAAACTCTCTTGTATAAATTCTCTCATATTTATCCAAGTGTTACTATTCCACCAAAGAGTGACTCTTTTACGTCCTCCGCTCTTGGTTTTACAATAGAGCCATCAATAAGCTCGTAGTTGTCGTCGGCATCCTCAAAACCACAGTCTCCACGCACAGAGTGTCTCTCGCAGAATTGTCGGATGACAAACTCTTTATCCAGTAAGATCTTTTCGTGGGAGTAATGGTTACACTTCTCCGATTTCATGCGATAAAATACCGTGGCCCCCTCTGCGCATCCTTCCTGGTCACACTTACCGCCTTCCCCACCGCCAAAAAACATTTTACCCTCGTCTCCGGCAACACCATATTTCCACCCGACAGCATGTACGGCACCCTCCATGTTGTGCCCACAAAACTCTTCGTGAATAAGTTTACCTTTTCTATAAAACTCTGCATGTACAGAGATGCGCCACTCGCTTCCTGAAAGACCGCTCGACTTATAGCGCGGTCTTGTAATGAGGCGAACCTCATCAAAGCCTTGTGCGTCGGGCTTTAGTGCATGACGTACTCGCTTTCCTTTGTTTTCTTCTGATTGTATTTCTTTCATGTATTCTTTCTATTAGTTTGGATAAGTTATTTTTTTATAAATGGTTTTAATGCTTCTCTCACTACATCATTTACACATTTAGAGTGAGCATCAAAACTCTCTGTGCTCATCAAGCCTTTTATAAGTTCAAAACGCTCCCTGTTGTACTGTGTACGGTCTAGAATAATTTTGTTACATATATCGCAGTACCATACGTCAGCTTCTGTTGTTACTTGTTCTCTCTTCTTCATACCTTTATTTCTCTTCCTCTACTAGAGATAGATCCTCATTATTAAGAATTGCCCTTATATTGTTTAGAATTGGCCTTAAGTCCTCTATGCCGTCGGTGTTTTCAGTGTGTTTTAGTATTTTCTCCCTTATAGCCTCTCTTTCTTCTTTACGGGCTTGTGATACAAGTTCTAATGTGTACTCTGCTTGAAATGCTTTTTTAGTCATAGTTATTTTAGTAAATTTTAGTAACTGTCAAACCATTCTTTTTACATATTTCTATCGCCGATTCCAAAGTCAAAGGTTCTAAAGCAGAAGCAGAGGGACTAGAGCCTAAAGCCTTGCGAACAAACAGAAAACGAACGCGCTCATACCAGCCACTCCTCACCTCACCGGCACTAACCTCGCGCCGCACGCCATACCAGCGCAGACACGAAGTCTGCACAAAACCGCCCAGAGAGTATTCTTTGAGAGTATTAAACCAAATATACTTTTTCTTCTTAAGAGTTCCCGTGTTTTCAATCCCCCATACCATGAGTTCAGAGAGAGTAGGACATCTCCATCCTTCTTTTTCCATTTTTTCTACAAGCTCTTTACGTTGTTGTGGAGTGGTGCTTCCAATGTTTTCTATTCTGTACTCAAGATTTTCTTCTGGAGTTTCAAATGGGACTTTGTCTAATTCACCCCGTATCCATACAGGAGATGAGTCTGCTTTTTCAAATGCTGTTTTTAGTTGTTCCCAAGATGTGTAGGTTGTTTTCATGGTTATTCATTCTCCTTAGTTAATAATTCAGGATTCTCGTAGATGTTGCCGATGACACCATCTTCGTCAAACTCATATAAAGGGTCACTAGCTTTACAATTTTTACAAAAAGCTAACCATTGCCCCTCCTCAAAAATTACTTCTCTAGCACATTCACAACCTGTCGTTCCTTCTGGGTAGTCATAGCCACCTTGGCAAACAATAACATCCCCCGCATATATCTCCTTTCTGTGTTTGTCTAATATTCCAGTGAATTGCATTACATCAATATTTGCACGCCAAAGGCTATCACTTGATGTCTCTTTATTTGGATTATTGCCATATACCTGCTCAATGCCGCCTGGATAGGTACTATTGAAATTCATTGACAGTATATTAGTACACATCTTTTTATCTACCTTATCCCACGCTCTGAATTTGATTTGTCTTGTCATATCTTTTTAGTGGGTGTTAACAAGCCCCCCGTCCATATATACTTTACCACCATCAATTTGAAACCAGTGCCACTTCCCACCTATACGGGTCCACCCTTTATAGAAGTCTTGTACTAGCTCTAATTGAGTCTCGGAAATATTAGAAATATACTCTAGTTGGCGCACATCTCTTTTTACCGACTCCAATCTGTCGTGAAGCACGAGAAGAAAGAGGAGACACAGACCGATAAATTGAATTGCGATGACGTATTTCATAGTTAAAGTTAAAAGCGTTAATAATCAGGTTGCCAATACCCGCAGTCCCCACACTTATTACCCCAGACCTTCCAATTTCTGTGATGGGTAAGATTGCCACAGCCCTCTTCACACTTTAAGTTGTGGCAAGCCAACCTAAACGTAGGCTTACCCGTTGCGGTGCTGAACCTTCCTGTAGCAAGTAACGCAAGCTCACTCCCGCATTCTCTACAATACTTTTCTTGATTTTCCATAGTTGATTTTTTAAGGCGAGATTACCTCGCATCTATAACTTTCCTTACATCGTCTTTTACACTTTGGACACTCATACACATACCACGTTTCGTACACATCTTCCTCTGCAATTCCTCCGCTCGGTAAAGCCACTAGCGTTGAGGATATTTGATTTCTATCTGTACTCGTCCCCACTGTTTTTTCTATGGTGAAATTCACCATTTGTGTTCTATCTTTTGGACAAATCATAGACTTATTTACGAATAGTGATTATTAAGTTGTCACTTGTGGATGCGATACTTATCTCCTTCGAAACACTAAGCGCAAGTCCCGCTATCTTTTGAGACAGTTCTTTCTCAAACTCCCCCACGCACTTTTTTGCTATTTCTTCGGCTTCCTTTCGAATGGCCTCGGTAAGAGCCTTTTGTATGTTTTCAAGCATAGTTATTTTTAGATTCCTTTTTTATTTGATATTACATTATTCAATACCAAGAGAGGCTTTAATTTCGTTGGCAACATCTGTTCTACCTCGATAGTAAAGATTTTTTAATGATGTTAATACACCCTGGTTGTATGTTTTTTCCTTTAAAACAAACTCTAACCACCTCCTTACCTCTAAGTCTAGTTCTTTTTCTGACATATATTAAGGGTTATTTGTCTTTTATCCCATCTAGGCAAGCATCGAGGTATGTAAGAACTATACCCTCCCGGACCATTCTCTGCGCGCCATCGCCCACTTCTTTGCAATCACGCATTAACTGTTTTAACTTTTGGATTTGTTGTTTTTTCATGTTTACTTAACTAAGTCCTCGATATCTTTTCTAAAAATAACGCCACCCCCTTCCCTGTTTAAGATCCTTCTCACCAGAGCCTCTTCTATTTTTTGTTTGATGGTTTTCATAGGCTATATCCCTGCACCCGAGTAACTCCATTCACGTCACTAATAAGCATATCACCGGAACCGAGTAGCTTCTCCGCACCAGTCTGATCTAAGATGACCTGACTATCTGTAGCGGATGCTGTGCGGAAAGCAATACGTGTGGGGAAGTTTGCCTTGATATCACCATCGATAACCTTCACAGATGGGCGCTGTGTGGTGAGAATGATGTGAATACCCGCAGCACGCCCCTTTTGTGCCAACTTCTTGATAGCCTCCGCGACCACATTACCAGCAGTGTCTTCGACCTCTTGAGTCATTTCCCTCTCGCCATCGGCGTACATCTTCTTAGATTTCTTGTTGCCAATGACCATCTTTTGTTTTGACATCACAAGATCACCATACTCATCAACGATGATGAAGATGTAGGACATCTTTGTGCCTTCAACACTTCGTAAACCCTTCTTCTGAAGCTCTGCGTAGCGAGTGTTCATGGTGACCACAGCACCATTTAGAAGTGTGGCAATTTCCACGGGGTCGTCACTATACGCGCAAGCCCTACTCTTCCACTTTGAAAGCTCAACCATTTTTGGATCAAGAAGTACAAGATCCACATTAGGAAGCTCTGAAAGCTGAGAGATGACCACGTCGATAGTGGTACTTTTACCAGCACCAGATGCACCTCCCATAAGGACATGAGGTTGTTTGCGGAAGTCCATACGAATAATCCGCCCGAGAATGTCCACCCCAAGTGCCACATTGAATCCGTCAGTAGCTGGTGGTTTGCCTGGGAAAGTACGTGTCTCAAGAGGAAGCTCAAAACCAATCAAATCTGTTCCAGGAATAGGCGCTAAGACGCGTATACCCACCTTTGCGGTAACTTGTTCGACATCACGTACATAATCATCAAGGCGAGCCATTTTAACCCCAATCGATGGCTCAAAGCGATAGAGCTCGACGGCGTTCCCGGTTACTTTGTCGACGTAATTCACAGAAATACCGTGTTCTGCGAGCTTCATCTTGATACGATCTTGTAATTGCATAGTTTTGTAATTAAGTGTTTGCGCTGAAATAAATTTGCTTGTAACAGTTTTCATGTAGCGCTTCATGGTGCTGTCTTTTTGTATCTTTCTCTTTAAGAAGTCGGTGATGTTACTTACCTTTGCTTTCTTGAAAGCCTCTTCACGAATAATGTCCACATCTAGATAATTCACGTATGCAAGTATGGCGACCTCACGATCGTACATAGCTTGTAGATTTGGCACGAATACCTGCTCTCCAAGAAGCGCACGAGTAACGTCTGAGTAGTAGCGGTAGAAGAGATCAAACATAAGTGGGTGGTCCTCGTAGATAAACTCAAACTCACGTAGCTGTGGAGAGCCATCTTTATTTTTCGAAATCTTGTACTCGCCATAGACTATCTTGTACGGCACCTCTTTAAGATGCGCTTTGTGTAAGAAGTAAAGAAACACCGCCTGCACAAGCTTGTCCCCGTCCACCTCGTCCTCTTTAGAATAAACACTAGTGATTTTGTAGTCATAGATGACCACCCGGCCGAGCTCGTCGCGGTACACAAGATCTGCAGCACCCTTAAGTGGGATAGGTAGATACTTATCATCCGTCGCTTCTGCATGATAGGTGAGCATCTTTTCAGCCATGATGACCTCTTTTGTGCGGGCGTTTAGGTTGAACTCTTTTATATACCCAAAGAACACACGTGAGTAAGCCTCTTCTAGCTGGGTGCGGTTTTCAATGATCGTATTGAACTTAATGAAACCGTCGTGGTGTTCGTCAAGCCACGCCTTCCCGTAGTCAAAGCCGAACTTAATGGCCTCCCCGTCGTCTACGGGTGTCGGGATGTCGTCTAACCCTCCCGTGTACGCCTGCATAGCCTTGTGAAGGGCCGTACCGAGTACCCGAGAGGGGCCATCAGTGATATCGAGGTATTCCCCGTTTATGTTGTTGACCTTAAACATAAATGGATTGGCCCCAAACTTCACAAAGGCACTCTTGCTGTAATGCTTCACTGGGAACTCTCCAACTTGCGCTTTTTCAAATCCTTCTCGAGTGAGAAGACTAAGCTTGATTGTTGTTTGTCTTTTCGTCGAGTTGGATGATCTCTTCTTCGGTAGGGTTGTCGTCTTTTTCATCAGGTGGTGTGGCTTCTCCCATTTGTAATTCTTTAGCGTCTGGATGGTCGACTGCCATATCAAGACGTGATCTACTATCAAGCTCCTCCTCGACATAGAGCTTCGCGAGCTCCTCAGGGAAGGCCATACGCAAAGCGTGCATTTCTGCGACTTTTGCGATCATGGTGCGAGGCTTGGAGATCCACAAGTTGCGGTGCTGGTCATATTCGTCGAAGTACACCGTAGCGGTGAACTCACCGACCTGACCCTGGACCAACTTCTTCACAGTGACTGTACATGAGACTATGGCTGTACGGTCCTCGTTGTACTCATAGAGCGGGGCAGTCTTGCCGAAATACATACCAGTACGTGATGCAACCTTACGAGCGAGATCAATCGATGTGACGATTGAGTACGTATCCCCTTCTTTATTTTTGAATGGGAGAGCATAGATATCTCGCCGTAGAAACTCTTTGAATGTGAACCCTCGAAGCATCCCTTCACGGAGCGCTTGGTACATAAGAACCGGACTCAGACCTTTAAAGGTTGTGGCGAGAAGGGCGATCTTCACCTCCTTGTCAGCAAGCTCATTATTTATTTCCTGTTGTACACGAGCAACAATTGATGTGCTTTCTGTCATAGTCTACTCTTCTTTAAAACCGAATGGTAAATTTGAAAATATTGTTTGATACGCCCTGACTTGTGCCTTTGCAATGTATGCAAGATCACGCCGAGCGCGGTCATCTAAATGATTAATAACTTTAGGCATAGGATTGTGATTTATTTGTTAAAGGTAAACACTGTGTGGTAGACAAGAACGAGGTTACTCAAATCAGTCCCGTCACCCCACGGACATCTGCACGTTTTGTTTATCATGTCCACCGCACAATGTTTACCCTACTCGTATATTACCTCACTTAAAAAGAATGTGTAGGAAGTTATCCACTACAGAAAAACAACAGAGAAAAAACAGAAAAGCGTGGTTATCCACAGATTATACCTTTGGTTAATCACACGTCCAGGAGTACAATGCGAGCATATATGGATGAAACTAAACCAGGATACATCGGAATAACAAATGACTCAGCCGATCACAAGTACTTCACCATGATACCAAACGTAGTCCTGGAACACTATGGAGCGGTAACACAAGCGCTCTACTGCCACATAAAAAAGCACGCAGGAGATAAAGGAACCTTTAGTGTAAGTGACCGCAATCTAATGAAAAAATTGAAAGTGGGGAGAATCGCACTCAAAGATGCTTTCAATGATCTAATTAAAGAAAATTGGATAGTCTTCACCGGGATGAAAGATGTGGAAACAGACGGTGGACCACAGAAAGTAAAAACATACTCGATTGTGGATATTTGGCCTGAAAATGTGATGTTTTACAAAAAAAGGAAAGGTGCGGCCGACACAGCACCCCTTAATGAAAGGTGCGGTTCAAACGACATCAAAGGTGCCGTCCAAACAGCACCTAATAAGAACCCTTTAAATAAGATGGGAATTCCTCTTGATGAGGAAGGGGACCAAACCCAAAAACAAAAGAAACTAAGCCCAGAAGAGGTACGAGAAAAATTACAGAAAATAAGAAAATCATTTATGGCAGTAAAACCAACAGTACCTAACCAATACAAAGACTAAGGATATGATAACCACCTTTATACTCTCTGGAATACCAGCGCCAAAGAAGAATAGTCGGAGAATCTTTGTAGACAGAAACGATAAGATACAAAACCTACCATCACAAGCACACGAGAATTGGCACGCAACAGCGTACAGCGAGTTATTGCGACAAAGTAAAGTTTTTCGAGGCAGGATACCAGTGGCAAGCCACCACATAGAGATACGCTACTTCGTATACGACAAAAGAAAACGAGACCTAACGAATGTAACTGACTCAGTGATGGATCTTCTCGTGGATGCTAATATCCTAGTGGATGACAACATGCAAGAGGTGCCCCACCTAACCATGATCTATAGGGGTAAAGTGAGAACAAAGGGCGAAGCCCGCACTGAAGTGGATGTGCATACATAGGTTGTCCACTTGGTGCAATTTAGCAATCGGGAGTACAATTACAACACACACTAATATTTATGATTAAAATAAAATTTTTTCCAAACAAAAACGGTTTCCACAATTTGTGGGGCATGCTAGGCGACGTAGCTAAAGATGTAAACACCTTTCTAGAGGTACACGGCGCGCGAGGTACAAACGGGATTAACCTTGGCCCACAAGGGGTTTATATAACATACGAGGATGGGGTGTTTCACTCATCAGTGCAAAAAGATATCTTGCTTTCTAAATTAATGAAGAACAAATCAGAATTCTTAACACAAGAGATTTCTTACCTTTCTCTCGCCAACAAACACAAAGAAAGTAAGGAGCGCCTAGAAGAGATAGCACAAGAAGATGCAGAATATGCAGCCTCTCTTAAAGAAGACGGAACAAGATACAAAGAGCTAAAAGAAAAGCGAGAAGGGTTAGAAGAAGAAAAGAATTATCTAACCAACACGGTGACAAACTGCGAACAACAGATCCTAGTAACAAAGGCCGATATGGATCGTATCGAATACGAAAACGCGTTCATTGAAAAACTACTTGCAAGAGTAGAGCGAGAGAGCTACTAACATGCTCAAAACAAAAACAACACAAAAAGAGATACCGTTCACACACTCTTTTATTGTTGGTAAGCAAGAACAGGAATACAGCATAGTAATCAAAGCCTACACAGCATACGACGCACTGCTTATTTTGCAGGGGCACCTAGAAGAAATGCAAGCAGATGTGCAAGAAGAGCTTGACTCATTGGGGTATAGAAGGCCTAAAGTGGTGGTTCCCGAAATCGAAGAGGTCCATAAAAACCCAATAAAAATAAGCACTTTTAAGCACGCCAAGGCGAATACCCCCCAAGATGAGGAGGTGGCCGGAGAGCGTGTGGTGACTGAAGGGATGAGTATAAAGATAAATGATCTTTCCTCGAAAAGAAGAGTTAATAATCCAGGCTTCAGGCCAGGTAGGGCTGGAGAAAGAGTAGATTAAAATATGTCATTTCCAATTAGAAAAAGAGTAGGTGACGAAGTGCGACAAAAGAGATACGTGTTCGCGCGCGAGATGTCGTTTTATAATAAATCTATACAAGACTATTGGAATACTGAGATAAAAAAGCACAACAGTAAACTGACGCACACCATTATAAAAATAGATTGGCCAAAGTATGAAACTGCTTTAGAATTAAAAATTAAAAACGAACTATGTTAGAATTTTTCAAAAACAAAAAAGGTCAACTACTACAGTTTGACGACGAAACACTCGAGGTGGAGGTTTTGGAGAAGCTGGGTGCCAACTCAAAAGAACCGGTAACACAAGATCAGAAAGTCGAAATAGTAAAATATGGTTACAAGGATGAGAAACCAAAACAACCCACAAAGCTGAAGAAGAAAGGCACATCAGAAGAAGAGAAAGAAAAGAAAAGAGAGTACATGCGAAAGTGGTATGCAAAGAAGAATGCCCAAAAAATAGGGTTTGCAACTACTACAGAAAAAGCCCCAAAACAACCCACGAGTGTGCTTGAGGAAACAGCCAACAAAGCACTCGTACAAGAATACGGAAAGACGGCAGTAGAAAGCATGATGGACATGAAATTAATAGGGAGGACATTCGAGGAGTGTTGGAGTAATAAAGCCTTGGGATTAAAGGGATTATCATACGGAGAAATGGAGAGACTGTACGAGCTTGTAGAAATATAACACCATGAAAAACATAATTAAAAATGTAATTCTTTGTTACCCGGAAGTCGACGTGCAGTTGATGATGAAGCGCGTACCAGCAAAAACACTCTGTAGTATTGTGTCGATAGACCCCTTTGGCAACACAGTGAACTTAATTACCCACGATCACACTAACCTTAATTTCAGCGTTGGAGTGGTTACATTTAAAGAGTTTTTTGTAGTGCAAGAAAAGAAAAAATAACCATGAATATCATACCCTATCCAAAGAATGCAAAGCAGCACCCGAAGAACCAGGTACTTCTCATTGCAAAGAGTATTCAGAGATTTGGTTGGAGGCAGCCGATCGTGGTGAATAGTGATCATGTGATCATCGTAGGACATGGAAGGTGGGAAGCCTACACAGAACACGGGGATCAAATGAAGCTAGATGATCCATGGATTGTGGACCACGAGGGTAAAACCTTAAGTGGAGAAGCGTGTAAACGACCTCTTACTCAAAAAGAAGAAAAAGCGTACAGATTGGCGGATAATCAAATCAACGCGCTTTCAAAGCAAGACATGGAACTGGTGCGCCAAGAAGTGATAGAGATAGGAAACAGAGAGTTGGTGGAGCTAACCGGGCACAGTACAGATCTACTCATAGAAAAAGACGACAAAGACGATGAGCTACCGGAGCTTGGAAAGAAAGCAAAGACAAAACTAGGAGATGTTTACTTGTTGGGTAAGCACGTTCTTGTTTGTGGGGACTCAACCACATTAGACGATGTACAACTCTTGATGGGGAACACAAAAGGTGACTTGGTCTTCACTGATCCACCCTACAACGTGAACTACAAAGGGAAGGGAAAAACAACAAAGAAAGGGATCATGAACGATCACATGAAGACAAACGACTTCAACATGTTCCTAAAAGACGTATTCAAGCGCTACGGAGAGATATCAAAAGATGGCGCAGCATGGTACGTCTTCCACGCTTCGTCCACTCAAGACGCCTTCATGAAAGCGATACGGGAGGCGGGGTGGGATATACGAGCACAGATCATATGGAATAAGCCATCAGCATCAATGGGCTGGGGGGCGTATCGTTTCAAACACGAGCCACTCTTTTATTGCGGAAAAGAAAAGACAAAGTTCTATGGTGACAGAACCAACACAACGATATGGGACTTCCACAAGAATGAGAACGATCTAGTAAAGTGGGCAAAGAACCAACTAAGAGCAGAGAAGGAGGGGATCACGACGATATGGACGATGCAGAAGGATAACGTACAAGAGTACAAACACCCCACACAAAAGCCAGTAGAGCTAATAGCACATGCACTACACAACTCAAGTAAAGCAGGGGATATCGTAGTAGATCTATTCGGGGGATCAGGTGCTACACTCATCGCATGTGAGAAGTACAACCGAGAAGCAAGGTTAATGGAGCTCGACCCCTTGTTTGTAGACTTGATTGTAAGTAGGTACTGTTTATTCACGGACAACCATAAGATAGTGAAGAATGGTAAACAAATAACATGGAAGAGCTAAACGACAAGATAACAGAACTCATAGATGAAGTGGTGCATGAAGAGCCAGTGTACAAAGCAATAGCGTTTAGACAGCAAAGAGCGCCGTTCCCCACACTAGGAGAGTTTAAACAAGGGATACGAAGAGCAATGCTTAGAATCTAAAAGATATGGAAATAAAGAACTTCAAACTTAAAAAAGAGACACCAAAGCCTAAAGCGCCCAAAGCAGCTAATTTACCTATAAGAGAGCCACAAGGGGTAGATTTAGCAGAAAAGAAACAAAAACCAGAAACAGACGGCCGAAAGAACCTTCCTCACGGCTTTAAGCCGGGCCAATCAGGTAATCCAGCTGGAAGGCCAAAAGGAGTGTTGCTGTTTAAAACTGTCCTTCTCCAAGAAGCAGAGAAACAAATAAAGTTCATGGAGAAGGGGTCGGGAAAGAACTACAAGGTGGAGGTAAACAAGCTAATCGCACAAAAGCTAATAGAGTTAGCAAGGGCGGGTAATATGAAAGCAATTGAGCTCTACATTGAAAGAATGGATGGGAAAACACCCCAACCTATCCAAGCAGATGTGAACGTAAGGGGTAAGATAGTATTTTTACCAACACGCGAAGATAATCAATAAAAACATGGGAAATGAAAATGACCTAAGACTTTTTATAAACCGGGAACAACGCAAGAAAAAGCGACAGAAAAACGTAAACAAACATATTCGCATAGCTAACAGTATTTTAAGAAAAGGATACGGCCCATCAAAGCAACACGAGTACGAAACACACATACAAAAAGCAAACAGGTTGATCAAACGATACACGGACAACCCCATCGTGAAGCTAGAGAAAGTAACCTCGTAAAAGACATCAATGAGAAAAACCACATTCTTAACCCTGCTTCTAAACCTCGTCTCGTTTGAGCAGTTTTATATGTGGTACACGTTTATGCCACCAGTTGCGGTGTTTAGGACACAATTTGCAACAGCGGTGACATTTTTAGCTGTATTGTTGGCGTTGTCGTGCGCCATAGAAGAAACAGTACGCATCTATCACGGAGATGAGTGACGTAGTAAACGCTGACTTATTACAAGAAGAAGAATGGAAGCCACACGAAGGCCCGCAGTATGACGTGCTTTTACGCACTGAATTTGAGGTCGGGTATGGTGGAGCGCGAGGGGGTGGAAAAACAGAGGCAGGACAGGCGTGGCTACTTTATGATTCAGATCATCCCCTGTACCGAGCGCTTGTAATCAGAAAAAATAGCATTGACCTATCAGAGTGGCTAGACAGAGCTGAACGCTTCTATGAAGCTTTTGGAGTGGTAAGAGTGGGGACTACGCTACACTTCCCAAACGGTGGGATCATACGCACAGGCCATCTGAAAGATGACAATGCGTACATGAAGTACCAAGGTCATGAGTACCAGAAAATGCTTATCGAAGAGCTGACACAAATAGCAAGCGAAAAGAACTATCTGATGCTCTTAGCTTCGTGTCGTTCGACGGTGCCGGGGCTTAAACCTCAAGTGTTCGCGACTTTCAACCCCGATGGCCCTGGCTTTTTCTGGGTGAGAAAGAGATTTAATATCGTAGGCACACCAATGAATGCAATTGTCACCGTAGATCCAAAAACAGGCCTGTCACGAGTGTTTGTGCCTTCAAGGCTGTCGGATAACCCAACACTAGACGCTGACGGCGTGTACAGGCGATTCTTGGACAGCTTGCCGGACGGATTGCGAGAGGCATGGAGAGATGGAAGCTGGAATGATCCAGTGATCCAAGGTGCGTACTACACCGCCGAACTTTTACAAGCAAGACGAGAGGGGCGTATAAAGCTTGTTCCATTTGATCCAGCGCTTAAGGTGCATACGGTGTGGGACTTAGGAGCTGGAGACAACATGGCTATTTTGCTCGTGCAGAGAACAAAGGATGAGACAAGAATAATTGACTGCATGCATGCAAGCGCGATAGGTGTGAATGGCTACTGGTCAGACCTACAACGTTGGCAACAAGAGAAAAAAGCTATATTTGGTAAGCACTTCGCACCACATGATGCCAACACCATAGAGAAGGGATCAGGGATGACTGTGGTGGATCAAGCGAGGGGCTTCGGGCTTGTTTTTGAGGTGGTTCCAAAGCTGGGTATCAATGATGGAATATCAAAGGCCCGTATGATGTTCCCGAGGGTTTTTATAAACGAGGGACCGTGCGAGCAGTTTTTGAATGCGATACTTAACTACCACCACGAATGGGACGAGGTGCTTCTGACATGGAAAGAAGACCCAACCAAAGACTGGTCGAGTCACTACGCTGACGCTTTTAGATACTTAGCAGTTATTGAACACTTATTAACAAATGTGGACGTAAAGTCATATACCCCTGAAAAGAGGTACCAAAGGCCAGGTCTTTCTTAATATGAAACAAGTCAAAGCCCTTTCAATACGATGTGATGAGTGTGGGAAGCTGTATCAAATACCACTATCGCCCAATAAACCACGCGCAGACGCTGAAATAGCATTCGCCAGTTGCCCTCATTGTCGTGCCGCTAGGGATGCGCAGGTATTACTTATCTACTGGGGTAAGCCACGATGTTGGGGGTGTCAGGTGCCATTCGAAGTAGCGCGAGAAGAGGCATATGGACTCTGTGTTGCATGTTACATGGCGAAGTGGCGACAAGCTAAAGCGCTTAAAATAGATCTCCCTCCTTTCTAAAGAGACATAACAATATACACTTTTGCACTATATGGATTCATCACAACACGTTTTAGAAGATCAAGTAACATTACAACCAGAATATACGAGTGCCACCGCTAAAGAATGGCAAGAAGATGTGCTCGACATAGCTATACAGGCGCTTTTTTCGTCTACAGAATACAAAGCACCAAGAATGCGCCAGATTGCCCTATTCGAATACCTTTACAATAACGACATAACCCCGAAGCTGCGACAACTCTTCAACGTACCAGTGCCTGTGTTCCCGGGAATGATAGACACACTCTTGGCAGACTTTAATGACGAGATACAGCTTAAGTTCAAGCCGAACAACACAGCACAGTACCTTATCGTTCCAAAGATACAAGCGCAGTGGGAAAACGAAAGGGACTCAATGGCACCGAATGCAAGGTGGAACTACAAAGCACGCACAGATAGATTTAACGCAGCGATATCGGGTGTCGGTATCCTTAAGAACTATGCCGAAAATGTACCAACATACCGCAACATATTCGAAGTGGTGAACTACGGGGACTTCCACTGCCAACCGCTAGGAGGTGGTATTCTCGAGAACCACCTATTTGCAGGGCAGGAAGGAATCATGCGAACTCTTGAGGACATAGTCTCTGATGATAATTTTGATAAAGGGCAACGCGCTAAACTAGAAGGATTTACAGGTGCAAGCGCGTGGTCGCAATACATAAAGGACGCTGGTACAAAGCTGGCCCGTTTCCATTCGATGGAGCTTAGACCTGAACAAAACAGCTATGCAGGAGCCAAGACAATCAACCTTTGCGAGTTCATTGTTACTTACAAAGGTGTGCGATATTTTATAGTGTTTGATCCATATACACGTATCTGGTTACGTTGTGAGAAGTGGACAGACATAAGACCATCAGGACTTCTCCCTTGGATCGCGTGGCAAACACATGAGGACCATAAGAACTTCTGGTCTAAATCATACGCTGACGATCTCTACTGGGTGGCAGATGCCATCATCACGATGGTGAATCAAGAGCTTACCAATCGCGAGAAAAAGAACTACAACGCAAGAGCATATGACAAGGGAATGTTTGAGGACTTACAAAAGCTAGATGAGGCACAGTACATGCCTGACACGTTGGTGCCAGTGAATGTAACCACGAAACCAATCTCTGCGGGTATCTACGAATTCCAAACAGCGGAGCTTAAGGGAACCGTTGACCTGGTAGGGTTCTTGGCGATGTTTACAGGCCAGCAGACGGGTATTACAGCAGGATCACAAGGCCAAAATCAAGCAAGCAAGAAGCCAACTGTGGTAGTAGAAGAAACAAAGCAAGTATCAAAGCGTACAGGTCTACGAAGCGACTCGTACAAAGAAGCATACGCGCAGATAGGCGTGCTTTACATGGAAGATTTACGAGAGTATATGCCACCAAGGCTTTCAATACAAACAATCGGCGAGAACGGCTTTATCGAAGAAGCAGAGCTACGAAGAATAGAGGTGAGACGAGCTGGTGTTCTTGGTTGCACCATTATTTCAACATCAGAGCAGGAGAATAGGGATAAGAGCAAGAAGCAAAACCGCATAAACGCCCTTCTAATGCTTCAAAAGACCCCAAACGCTTCTAAGTACGAAAAAGAGGTTATATTACGCGACATTGGAGGTTTTGACGACGCTGAGGTCAACTTCTATCTAGACGCACAAAGCTACGAGTCGAGAAAACAGATTGCACACGCATCAGAGAACATTCAAAATATGCTATTGGGTAAGCCGACAGATGTTTACTATGGAGCCGAAGTAACGTATTTACAGTACATAGAAAACTATATGATAGACAACAAGAATCTAATCAAAGATAAAGCGCAAGCATTTGCAGCACACTTACAAGAGATGTTCCCTGTTGTCGTACAGAATATGAAGCGAAAGGCTCAACAGCAGATCATGAAGAAGACTGTGGAGTCCTTCTTGCAAGCGGGACCACAAATGCCTGGTACACAGGGCGCAGCACCAGGTATGGGGGAAGCACAGCCGACTAACAACCCAGGAGAAGTAATGCAACCGACAGATAACGGTATGCAACCAGGAATGTAGCTATGGACACACGAACACTGCACTTGCTTGATCTTTTAAAGGAACACTACGCACGTGATCCTGTTGGTATGGCAGAACTAACTAGTCTAGAACGACAGCCAGCAGTCATACGTCAATACGAGATTTTACGGGAGAACCCAATAGTGCTTACCATTGCAAAAGAATGCAAGGCATACATGGCGGAAGCCCACACGAAAATGACAAGCTCTGATGCATGGAATATGGAAGAAAAAGAGCGTATTTTCCATTTAGCAACCATACGGTGGACTGAGTGGTTTTTACGCGCCATGGGTGAAGCACCAGGGAACGCTAACATTGCAATACAAAAACATATTGAGACCCTTGCTTCGCGCGCGGGTATCCTTTCTAAAGACTAGTCGGTTGTTACACTCTTATTGTTATGAATAAAAAATTTAAACGCGCATGTGCATCTCCTAAAAGATACACTCGCACCACAAAATAAAACTATGACAAAAACACCAGAACAAAAGGCAGCTGAAAAAGCTGCAAAGGCAGCTGCAACTGCAGCACCTGAAATGGTTGACCACGAGGTCACACAAGAAGACCTAGACAACAACCCGGAACTTGTTACTGAAGGGGTGGCGGTAGGGGATGTAATTCAAATCCCTAAGCCAGAGAAGACCCTTAAAAGCCCAAAGAGTGGGGTCGTTTTCGTCCTAGTAGGAGGCGCAAAACGAGAGTTTTCAAAGGAAGTGCACGGCGATGAGTTTGAGTCACTTGCTGACCAATTTGCAACCAAGCACGAGGCAAAGATCCTCTCACGAGTGAACGTCTAGCATCTTAGATTCCTCAAGAGCTCCCACTTTTGAGGAATTAGTAGATGCCTGTCGGGCATCATTTATTGTCTCCTCGACAAACCATAACTAGAGGGAAGGATGAGCAACTTCAGAAAAGCAGCGTACATTTATGTCAGAAAGAAATGAACAAGCCAGAGCGTCGTTAGATGCAGAAATGGCTAAAATTGGTGTAAAACCTACCGAAACCAAACCAAAAGAATCGGATGAAGAGGTGGAGGAGATAAAACCTACCAAAGAAAAAGAGAAAAAGGACGTCGAGAAGGAAACAAAAGAGCGCGTTGCCAGAGATCCTGTAAAGGACGAAGACGATGATGTTGAGAAACTTTCAAAACGACCAGAAAAGTACAAGCCATTACCTGAATACCTAAGTGAAAAGCATCAATGGAAGGAAAGAGAAAAACAACTCTTGAAAGACATAGAAGAAGCACGCAAAGGTAGCACAACGAAGCAAGAAAAAGACGACGACATCGAAGCTGAAATCAAGGCATACGCCGAAGAAGCAGGTATAGATGACCCCGCATCTGTCAAAAAGCTCATCGCTTTAGCAACCAAGTCTAGTCAAAGTATGGTGAAGTCCATCAAAGACGAACTAGAGGCCATAAAAGAGCGTCTAGAGAAAGAAGAGAAGGACAAATCAGAAAAGACAACCGAGGAAAAACTAAAAGCGGAAGGAGAGCAATTCGACAAAGAGTGGAAGTCTTTTGAAAAGGAACTAACCGAAGCCTTCGAAGGCCTCTCTCCTGAACAAATAGCGGAAGCTAAAGTATTCATGGATGAGATGTCTCACAGTAAGGAATGGCATAAGTACGATTTAAGCTATATTTTCTTCAAAAATAAGCAAGATTTCGCGGACGCCATAGGAACCAAAAAATTTAAGTCACCCGGACACAGTAAGTCTCAAGGGACGGTCATCACATCGGACAATAAAAATGCCGAAGAACTGACCAAGCTCCCAGAGAACCCTACAGCGGATGACATAAAGAAGTACGAAAAGTACATGGGTAGAACTATGAAGTCTCGAGGACTGGCTGAAAAAGCGCAAGAAAACCTATAGCCATTACTATGGGCCATAATTAACTCTTACTACTAACTTTATGAGTGCTAATCCTAACGTAACCGTCTTTAAGCAGACCTGGTCCGACATTTACCAGGTCGCGCACTTCAAAAGACCTGTTTACAAGGCTATTGCTGACGAAGCAATAAAGCCAAAACTTACAAAAGGTCAAATCTACCACCGAGACTGGGATTCCGACTTCATCGTCAATGATATGGCAGGTGACGGAGGTTATTCTGATCAAGCGTGGACTGATACTGACGAAACACTTACTGTAAACTACGAGAAAGAAACATCGTTCTACATTAAGGACTTGGATGCCTTCCAAGACAACCTTCCTCTCCAAATGAGAAAGGCACAGAAGGCTATGAACGCGATCTTCTTGCGTATTGACGCGGACGTGCTCTCACTTGCTTACCAAGGTGCTGGTTCTGTTGTTGATGATGCTACATTAGGTGGTACATCAGGAAACGGTATCACACCAACAGTAGGTAACATCCTCGCGATCTTTGCCGCTGCTGAACAAGCTCTTGCTCTTCAAAACATTGTTTACAATCCTGGAGCGCAATTCGACGGCAAGTTCAAGATGGACAGCATCGACAACATGCCTGTTTCTCTCCTTTCTGCACAGATGTACAACATCCTATGTCAGTACTTAGCTGGAAAGGTTACAAAGCTAGGTGATGAAGTATCGAATAGTGGCTACGTTGGTCACTACTTCGGATTCAACATCTTCCGAACAAATAACCTTGCATGGACAGGTCGTTTGGTGCTCTCTACAAACCCGACAGATGGTGATACATTTACTCTCTTGTCAGGTGTGACACAGTACGGTGTCTCACAAGCCCTAACCTACACTTTCAAGTCAACCTTGAGTTCGGGTCCTGCGGTAGCTGGTGAAGTAAAAATTGCTTCAACAGCAGCACTTACTGTCACAAACCTTGTTACTGCGTTTAATGCGCCGTATACAAGCATCGCGGACGCAACAAACACTGGTTATACAGCGTGGACACAATCTTCACTTACAACTACACAACAAAAGTTGTTTGTGGGTGGTGTTGCATCAGCTGTTTCTTCTACAACACTTAACCTTCTCCTAACAGGACAAGGTAATGTGCCAGTATCAGAAACACTTACTCCTGCAGCTGACGTGTGGACCGCTGAAAAGCAAGTTCAACACAACATCTTCGGGGTAGACAAGTCTATCTCTGTTGTTATTCAGAAAGAGCCTAATTTGGATATTCTCCAAGCTAACCCTCAATCTGGATCTACAAGTTCAGGACGTGTCGGTAGTGACTTCGTAACATGGTGTGCATATGGTATCAAGGTCTTCCGAGATCAAGCGCCTATGCTCGTCGATGTACAAATTCGTACTGACAGCTTTACTCAAGCTCCAGCTAACCAAGCTTAATATCTAACCTACAAACCTATGACTAATACAAAAACTATTCTAGGAGTTATAGGAGCGGTATTAATACTTATCGGTCTTGTAACTTTCACAGGAACAAAATCAGATGTTGCAACACCTGCAACGGTTGGTGCAGACGCTGTAACGAATCCGCAATGGTTCGTAAACGGCGCGAGCTTCGGAAAGAATAACTGGTTCTTGGGTGGAAATGCTGGGGACTCAACGCTTGGAGTTTCGACTTCATCACGTGGTACAAACCCAGTATTATCTTTCTCAACAACTGGCGGCCTAACATTAACGGGAATACTTACTTCAGGCGGAGGTGTTACTGCAACAACGACAGATACAACAGCTTCGACACTTGCGGTGACTGACTTCGACAATGAAAATGTAATCGATGTAACACCAGGAGCTGCGAGCGTAACACTTTCGTTCCCGGCGACATCTTCCCTTACTTCATTTATTCCAGCAACTGGTCAAACACGTACGATTTTCATCCGAAATGCAACGACTACAGCCGGAGTAAATATCTTAGTAGCTAGCTCTACAGGAGTGATCGTAAACAGTGCATCTACATCCGCACTTATTATGAGCACCACAGGGGCTAAGAACTACGGAAAGTTGGACTTCGTAAGAAAGGCTAACACTGACATTAGTGTCCTCCTTACTTTGTTTAACAACTAGTTTCTACTCTGCACCCTATATCTGACTAGGGTGCAGAACTAGGTACTAGATACCTAAATAATAACCATATGAAATATATATTATCCTTTATAACCTTATGTTCTCTGGCGGTAGCAGCGATGCTTTACGCCAACACACAACCTAAGATTATGCAGTCTCTAGGTGGTGGTCAGCCTGGGCAATACGTGATCACGACAGCGACAAATGCGTCATCTACAGTTGGAAGCACATCACAAACAGTGGTTGCAACAAACACCGCAAGAACACTCTTACGTATCGGAAACAACGGCCCAACAGCTGTGTACCTAAACTTTAGAACAACAGCACTACCTTACACAGGTATCATGTTAGCCGCGAGCTCAACATACTTGATGGATGGGAATGAAACAGTAATTTACACAGGACCCGTATCAGCAATCACAGGAGTGGGAACAAATACGCTTAGCGTAATGGAGAAATAACACCATGCTATTACAACCAGGACAAACAGCACCAATAGTCAGACAGCTAGGGTTTCCTGGAGACGCCAGTACTTACTATGTACAAGCAGTCATACGAAAATCTAGTACTGGAGTGATTGTAAAGACAGTGAACCTAACTGACCAAGGGGGTCAGCGCTTTACGGGGTCTTTTTCAGTACCGGGAGATGTGTCAGGGTTGGGTTATTATTTAGACATCACATCAACAGTTTATACAGATAGCGCTTACACCACACTTTCTGATATCTATCAAATAACAAATGAGCCTTACTATGTAAGGAATTTGGTACCAAACAACGGTGGAGGCGGAAGCTACGGAGGGGACTACACCGACTACAAGAAAATTGAGGAAATGATAAAGCGCTACATAGAGAGCATAGAAATACCGAAGATCCCGACATATAAAGAGGTTGATCTATCTCCTGTAGCGGAGCTAAGGGCGTCTGTAGAGGCTAAAATGGACACACTCCACACTGAAATAGGAAAAGTGGAAGGAAAAGTAGCAGAAACTGGGGATGAACTCTCTGTGCTTATAAACTCAAAGCCAAACTTCCAAGAAACAAACCTTGACCCATTGAGTGAAAAAATAGATGACCTTAAATCGCATATCAATGGGCTCCTTAGTGATGAATCTGCTGATGAGAATGTGATAAACACCGTTGTAAAGGCGGTTGAAAAATCAACAGAAGAAGTAATAGAAGCTTTTGCTAAGTCAGATGGAGTAGAAGAAAAGACACGCGGGCTTGATGAGATGGCAGCTGAGATGATCGAGAAACTACAAAGCATCCGAGAAAATAAAAAAGTGGAAACAAAGAAAGAAGAGAAGGAACCTGAGGACGAGGGGATAGATTATCTGGAGCTAGCTAAAAAAGTAACATCATAAACATGCGATCATATTTAAAACACATCTTAATAGCACTTGGGGTAACTGGAGTAGTGGTATTTGCGCAAACAATACCACCGGTTCCCTTTTTAAGCAGAGTAAGTAACCAAGACACCACACCAGGGTATCTTTTTAGTAAATTGGTAGCTGGATCAAATGTGACTCTTACAAAGAACAATCCGGGTGGGAATGAAACCATAACAATTTCAAGTTCAGGTAGTGGAGGTGGAAGCTTTGCTACGACAAGTATCAATGGTTTTGCTACTACAACTTTCACATTTGCAACCACTACAACAGGTACAAACTTTTCGATCTCAACATCAACCACAGCTGTTACTTTCAACTGGCCCAGTGCGTCTGCCTCTGCAAGGGGGTTACTAACATCGGCAGATTGGACGACTTTCAATAGTAAAACTTCAACGTCTACCCCATCTGTAGGTTCAGCAGGATATGTACAGTTCGCTTCATCTACAGCAGGATACTTTGATGCAACAAGCTCACTTTCATACTCAACTTCTACAGCAAGACTAACAATAGGTTCTTCAACAGGAAACACCGCTGGAGTGATTATAGGGTATGAAGGCACTACACCTGGATACTCGGCTATCTGGTCCACTGGCGTTACTCCGACAAACGCGAATTACGGCATTAGGTTTTTAGGAGGAGGATCACCATCAACACAAGTAAATGGTGTAGCAAACTTAGGTCTTGCAATAAACAACACGACAAAGATGATGTTCGACAACACCGCTGGGCATGGGGGTGATATTACCGCAGGAACAGCCACTACTGACGTTCAAGCTCTTTCTACTACACAAACATGGAATAATGCTGCCGTTAAGTTCACAGGAATAAAGAGTACTATCACCGACACCGCAAGTCTTGCATCAAGTACATTCCTCGATCTCCTCGTAGGCGCATCAAGTACGCTTTCTATACGAAAAGATGGAGCTATTCAATGGCCTAGTACAACACTCACCCCTGCAACCGCAGCAAAACTTATATCAGCAGGAAACTCTGTAGACATCGTAAACGGTACGAATAACCAAAACCTACGTGCATACCGAAGTTACATAGACGCATCAAACTATCAGTATGGGTATGTGGGGTACACTTCAGATGCTTTCTATATCGGTCAAACTGGTGCAGGTTCACTCGCTACCCTTTCTGAAACCCGTCTCGATGGTAATGGAATAAGACTCTATCAAAATGGCGTGAACTTCTTACTCATGCAATCTGGCGCTATTCGTCCAATTCCAACGAACACTGTAGACCTTGGCGCATCGTCGCTTGTATTCAAGGATACTTATTCCACTACATTTAACGCAGGTGATGGTTCTGTAAGTGCAAACGCTTATGGTTTCACTTCAAACGATAACTATGGAATGAACTTTAACTCTGGCACAGGTCGTTTGTGGTTTTCAATCAACACATCTGTACCTGCTGCCATTAACTCAAACGGATTTCTTGCGAATAGCAGTACAGGTGTAGCATGGACAAGTGGTACAAACGCAAGTTCTGATGGAACGATTGACACCTATCTACAGCGCAAAGGAGCAGCAAGTATTCGTCTTGGACAAGCAGATGCCGTAGCACCTGTAGCGCAAGCACTTACTGTACAAAACGTAGTAGCAGGAACAAGTAATACAGCAGGAGTGAACTTCACAATTGCAGGGTCACAAAGCACTGGTACTGCAAATGGTGGTTCAATTATTTTCCAAACAGCAACTGCATCAAGTACAAGTGGTACATTTCAGAATACTTTAGTAAATCAACTCTTTATTAGTTCTGATGGAATTTTACAATGGAAAGGTATTACTTCATCATTTCCAGCCCTTAATCGTAGTGGTACAACACTACAAGTAGTATTGGCAGATAATTCTAACTATGCACCACTCTCTGCCTCTACAATCAGTGCATTTACACAATACAACGTGGGGGGTATTGGTGCAGGATTCCCCGCGGTTCAAAGAACCGCAAGTGATGTGATTAGTTTTCTAGCAGGAAGTTTGTCAACCTATGCAACGACTCATGTAGGACAATTAAATGTGTTCGGAACAACCGATACTACAACAGATGCAGGTATTGGGAAAAATACATCAGGTCAACTTGAAATAAATAATGGTACACAAGGTTCATGGAGAGACTTAATTACCCGTAACTTCTCAGTAGGGACAACATCAACTTCAACTCTGCTTACTGTTCAAGGAACTTCAACTAAAGATTTCTTTGAGTTTGCATCAACAACTGGGGCTTCCCGCCTTCACCTTACGAGTGGTGGATTACTAGGATTAGCAACTTCAACACCTGGGTACTCTGTAACTGTAGCCACAGGAACAGTAGCAATCTCTGAAACACAGCTAGCAACTTCAACTTCTATGACAATATCATGGAAAAAAGGAGCGCCGCTTATGAGAATAGGCACGTCGGCTATCACTGTGACCTTCGCGGACATGTCTCCAGGTCAAAAGCTACCGATCATGGTGTGTAATCCACCCACAGGTACAGCAGGAGCTATAACGTGGTCTGGAGTATACTGGCCTTCAGGGACTGCGCCAACCCAAACAACCACAGCAAACAAATGCGATGCGTGGAGCTTCTGGGCAACAATGGCAACGTCCTCTCTAATAATAATCGGCAACATGTCGGCAAACTACTAAATCTATGACTACTCTTATTCTCATTTCATTAGCAATAACAATAGCGATCGTTTCTGTACTTTTATTAGTGGGGTATTTCCTAGTTGGTACATATTCCCACGAAGAGCTAGAAAGAATAAGCGCGTGGGGAAAGTATCGAAAAGCACATAATGAAAAGCATCAATAAAATCTTTGCCAGTGTATTACTAGCCCTCGTTGTCATAACCAACGTGGGTATTGTGTATGCAAGTACGAATACCTACTCTGCAACCGTGGTGCGAGCATCATCACAGTATTTTTCTGCACCAGACTCTGCTTCATTTGATGCGATAACTGGAGACTTTACTTTAGAGTGTTGGGTTAAGATAGTGAGTCAACCAGGACTCAACCAGACGTATGCCTTAGTAATGAAAGACACGCTGAACGTAAATAGATCGTGGGCCCTTATGTACCACGATGTGGCGGGGGTGCCAAAACTAGAAACATTGTATTACGGAGCTAACCCACCTGTTCTTAACTTTAACCAGGCACAAGTGAGCTACACGCTCCCGACGGACACATGGACGCATGTGGCCCTCGTGGTGACCATAGCTAATTCACAAGCAACACAGCCAGAGTGGTTTATTAATGGGGTCTCGATAGGTAATGGGGCCTCTGCTGGTGGGTCAGGAACGTCGTCCATTGTGAACTCATCAGCGGCGTTTGCTATTGGTGGGGTATCAGGCGGTCTAGCAGGCTTCTACACAGACGCAAAGATAGACGAAGTGAGGGTGTGGAATGTGGCGAGAACATCTGGTCAAATATCGGCGAATTACAACACTCAATTGGTGGGTAACGAAACTGGACTACAAGCCTACTACCAGCTAAACAACGGGCTAACCGATACAACTGCAAATGGGAACACCCTAACTAACAACAACAGTGCGACATTTACAACAGACGTGCCATTTACAGGTGCCTCGGCGGCGACATTTAGTATTTGGCAATTTTTAGACTTTTAATTATAACTATATGGAAAAAATAACATACAAATTAGACGAACAAGAAAACATAGTGCAAGTGGTAGAGACTACCACTATAAAAGAGTCGGTTGTGGACATCAAAGGCATCAGCTCTCAAATTGAGTCCCTTCAAGTACAACTTCCAGCTATAGAAGAAGATTACCAAAATGAGGTACGTTTTGTTGGGGATAAAAAAATCAGGAGAATTGGTGAAGTCCAAGATCAAATAAGGGCCCTCACAGAACAAAAAGAAGAAGCAAAAAAGAAGTTCCCCCATATTGTCGCCGAACTTGAATCTAGCGAGGCCACAAAAGAAAGAGAAGTAACACCATAATGAATGCTATAACAGAAACAATCTTATATATTAAGTTGACCTTAACAAAGGTTTTTTCTGTTTCTAATGCAAAAACAGGGTGGGTGGCGGGGTTTGTGGTCTATTCGTTTTTGTTTGATATAAGTCAAAAAGAAGCCCACTTAGCTCTTCTAGTACTTATACTCCTAGATTTCATTACTGGACTATACGCCGCTAAAAAGATAGGAGAACCAATACGAAGTGCAAAGATACGCCACAGTGCGGTGAAGGTATTGGCCTACTTTGCAGTGATAGCTGGGGCGCACTTAGTAGAAAAAGGACTGGTTAGTTATATATCGTTTTTGGACGAGACAGTCCTAGCATTCTTTTTAGTAACAGAGCTTATTTCCCTTATTGAAAACGTGGGGAAAATGGGGTACGAGACTCCACAAAAAATACTTAATCAGTTAAAAGTATTTAAAGATCAAAAATAACATGAAAAACGAAGAAAAAATAATTATAGATGCCCTTGTACCCCTTCCACTAGACGAGAGAGACTTCCAACACTCAGCAGTGTTTGGAGCGACATTAGCTACCCCACCCGGAGACTTTGACGTTCTGAATGGCAGCAAAGTAAAAAACCAATTTAACCTAGACTTCTGTGCGGGGTTTTCTGTGGCTGAAATAAACGAAGATATGCAGGGTGCCACATTTTGCCCTCTCTATCAGTTTGCAAAAATAAAACAAATACAGGGGAACTACACAAGCTGGGGCGCAGACCTAAGAAGCGCCTGCCAGTCCGCTACAAAGTTCGGGTCCCTTCCAATAGAAAAGTCTCCTTTTATATATGATCCGAGTAGTGAAAAAACTAGGACACGAGACTTTTTAGCTAATTGGTCAAATTGGTCACAAAGCTCAGATATCTTAGCGGGTGAGTTTAAAAATGGATCTTATTTTGCGGTAGACGGTCCAGGGGATTATTTCGACAACATACGCAACACGTTATGGCAAAACAGAGAAGAGCACCGTGGGGTGATAATTGGTGTTATGTGGCGCGGAGAATGGACCTATGCGCCGGGCGGTGTGGTGCCTGAAGCGAACTACGTAACTCCAAGCGGAAGTGGACATGCCATAAAGGTTTGTGGACAAAAGACCATCAACGGCAAAGTGTACCTACGCATACAAAATTCCTGGGGTGAGGAGTATGGGGACAAGGGGTACTATTATTTCCCGAGATCTGTCATTAACCTAGAGGTTAAACAGTTTGGGGCCTTCGTCATGAAAGATATGGACCCTGAACTAGTGAAGCAGTACATCTCACTAAATCTAGTTACCAGGGACGACGTCATAGGTTCTTTAGTAAAGTTAGTTTTACAAATTGCTGTATTCTTTAAATCACTACTATCATGAACAATAAAACTGGACGAGAAATAATCGACTTCGCCAACAGTCTTCTAGGGAACGAAACCTTAGACGATACTATGGCGCTGCAGATGATCAACGTAATACGAGGTGTATACGAAATGAAAAGGCCATGGCAAGTGCTAAAGAAATACGACGCATCACAAACAATAAGCCCGTCCAACACATACAATACCCCGCTAACAATTCCCGAAGACTTCCGTATGTACCTAGAGGACTACGGGGTGCAACTTTTTGATGGCACAAACATACCACAACAAACCTCTCAGTTTCCATACGAGCAAAAACTTCTCAGAAAAAACAATGCCTTTGAATGGTGCGCGGATTACGGATCCTACCAGTTTTATATCATGGGTATCATCCCAAGTATTTACACGGTGTACCAATGGTACATCTTCAATCCGGGCGACATTGAGATAGACACAACGTGGCTTCGTTTTCCCGGTGAGTATCACTTTATTCTCTCCTACGAATTAGCGGCGATGTGGAGGTTAGGAACTGACTGGGACGACGTGAACGCAAGAAATGCAGACGACAACGCAAGACGCGCAGATATGATCTTTAAATCCATGGAAACGTGGGATGCAAAACTAGCAGGCGCCGCCGTGAAGAATATAGAATACCCACAAAATAGACAAGGGAAGAATATGGGCAACACCAGATTCTGGGGGCCACGAGGAACACTAAGACAATAAACATGATACCACCTTTTGAAATCAACGACGCCAACGGAAACTATAAATGGAAAGGGCTAAACACCGCAACAAAAGATAATCGGTCTCTTGAACGTGGGGAAGCGCAGTCAGAGCTAAACTGGATTACTGGGCGTAAAGGAGACTATATAGCCCTTCGTCGTGGAAGCCAACTTCTAGGAACAACCAATAGAGATCCATCTGCGAACAAAACCAAAGTAACAGGTCTTGGTATAGGCACTCTTGAAAATGGGGTAGAAGTGCCATTCTTCTCGGCGGGTAGAAGCATTTACTACTACGATGAAGAAGATGATGAAACGTATGAGACAAATACAGTAAATATAATACCGGCAGCAGCTGATGGAGAGGACGTGCACTTTAACCCATATACGAACTTGGCAGGGTCGTTTATTTATGCGGGCAGCCCCCACTCGACAACCTTTAAAATACCAGTAGCAAACCCAGCGTATCCCGTAGACCAACGGGTCCTCAACTACCGCTTTGGCTTTGCGAAGATAAATAAAAGTAGGACATACGGAATGAACAGGAAAGGAGAGTTGGCGACATCCTTTGACCCGACAGGTGTCTACCTTTCTTGGATAGACAAGCAGACATTTTCTGATTACCCAACACAGCAAGTAAACCTTGTGCAGGGATCAGGAGACGGAACGACCAAGGCATTCAGTGGCTCTTCTATTTCTGGGGCGATGAGCGGAGGCATAGTAACGTACTTTGCAACACAGTTTGCAGCGCCAATTCAAGCCGGCTCATCTATATCTGCCATAACAAAAGCTAGTAGCGCTGTCATAACCGCGGCAGGGCACGGCCTCGTATATGGAGACTTAGTAATGGTGCAGGGGGCGGACATGACTCAAATCAACGGTATATTTTTGCAGGTGACTGCGGTAAGTGGGAATGATGTAACGGTGAGCATAGATTCCACTTCATTTTCTACATACACAACAGGAGGAAGCATATACAAGATAGAGCTTTTTAATGATGATAAAAATGGAGTATTAACTTCAAATTTAGGTGGCACAGGAACTATAAACTACGCAACAGGTGCATGGACTCTCACTTTTAACACAGCACCAATAAACGCCTCAAATAACATCATCGCCAACACAAACTATGAGAACTCCACCGTGGAGGGTGTTTTAGATTTTTCTTATAATCAAACATCACGCGTGCCAGGGACGGGAAATTTGTTTAGACAAGACGACGGTGCAGGAACCGGAAAGGCAATATGGCCGTACCAAGGGGTGGAGTATTGTTTTCATGTACTTCGTTCTTATGTGGTGGACGCTCTAGATACAACCGACACACTAACATCTAACCTGCCTTACTACGAGCAGATCGGTATCCCTTACGAACGCGCAGCCTTCCCGACATCTGATGGAGTTGTCTTTTTAGACAACTCTAACCCGGCGAATCCAAAAGTGTCTATTCTACAAATTCAACCAGGCACAACAAGCCTAACAATCGTCCCCGTTTCCCTCTCTACAGCACTTGATCTTACAGGCTTTGCATATGACTACTGTGTTGTTAGGCGCTGGGGTGAATTCGATATTATGAGCTGCCAAAATCTAACTAACGGCCAAGTGGATACCTATAACTCAAAGACCTTTATTCGAAATATATACAGTGGCGTGTGGAATGAGTTAGACTACCGCATAAGTTGCGCAGATGAGTTCTATGGAGCCTTGTTGGCGGGCGACACTATTTCACCAAACGTGTACGTGCTTTTCTCAGGTTTAGACGATGACGGAGAAGTGATCAGTAACTTCAGAAAATCCGGGTATGTAAATCTAAACATAGATGGTCTTAAAAAGGTCAATTATTTGAATCTACGAGGATTGATTCAGAGAACACAGAGCCTAGAGGTGTACATTTCTCTTGACCAAGGTGAGTATGTAAAGGTCTACACGATAGTGGGTACTGGCGCATATGTATCTCAAGCTAACCCAGTGGGAGTGGGAAGCTTCACTATGGGAAGTAATGTCGTTGGGGGCGGTGGAGGGGCAATATTTGCTAACCCTTTTGAGATAGATATCCCAATACATACTGATCGATTCGAGTATATTTCTTTCATGGTAAAAGCAATTGATGTGGGATATATACAAATAGACCACGCAGCGTATAAAGACATCAGATGGAAGCGAAAGCGCCTAGCTTCATACAACGACCCAGAAATCAGCTGATCCTTTCTAAAGGCACTTAATTTACTACACTGAACCCACTATGATAAATACCTTTATAACAAAAATAGGCGTTGCTATGGCAACTGGAGCGTTAGCACTGTTAGGATGGTTCGGGATAGATACAAATACACAACCAAGCTTAGGATCAGTGGTCCCCGTAACCCCCGCAATCTTTGAAACAGCACTTGCAAGTCCGATAGGAATAAGTGATACGTCGATGACTCTCGCGAACGCAACGCTTATAAGCGGGGCAACCCTAACCGGGTATACCTGTTTTACTGTAGACTCTGGACAGCCGAACCTTGAATACATGTGTGGTACAGCATCCGGGACCGCCATAACGTCGATGACAAGAGGCATAGATCCACTAAACGGTACAAGCTCTGTTACAGCGCTTAAATTCACTCACAGACGAGGGGCTGATGTAAAAATAACCGACTACCCAGCTTTAAGTATTTTAGGGCGCATAGCAAACGGCCTAGACGGTTTTGCACAACCCGTAAGATACGATACAGGCGTAACCAATGGACAAATAGTGGCAGATTCGAGAAACCTGGTGAATTATTCGCTTCTAGCCGCGACTGCCATTGCTGGGGGCGTACCCGCGTCTACCTCTGTGCTTGGTATTTCAAAACTTTCAACCACAGCGTCTTCTTCGACAAACCCAATCGTAGTAGGAGATAACGACACACGTGTGCCAACACAAGCTGAAAATGATGCTATGGCGGGGACATCAGGTACCGCAGTGTCTTCATCTAATAAATTCGTGGACAATGCCGATACCTCAACATCAACACTCGCAGGAAAAGTGGTACGCTGGCAATCAAACGGAAACGTGGCCGGAACAGCAACACCAGTGCTCTCTACCGACCTTACTAGTAAGTCATACGTGGATGCAGCAGTGACACAACCGAAATTTTCTTCAGGCTCAGGAAACTTCGCCGCCAACAGCTCAACAACTCTTGTGACCGGCTTCTCTGTTAAACAACTTGTAGTAAGCGCATATTCTGACAGCGGGAGGTCTATATCACACGGTTCTTGGACCTCATCTACAACGGCGGCGTCATTTGCCGCAAGCTCGCAAGTTGTAAACTCACAGTACAACCAAAATGGAGGTACATACGGTCTAGGAAGCGGAGCGACTCTCTCTTATACCAACGACAGCAATAATTTAACTAACCCGTGTACCCTAACTGTGCACGCAACCACAACAACGAGCATCACACTAAGTAGAATAATAACCACCTCTTGTACGCAATACTACGTGTGGGAAGCATACGGATATTAAAAACTCATGGCAAACACCTACGACCCTTTAAAAACATATTTAACTTCGAAAGGCCAAGATTTCAGTATGGACAACCTGAAGTCTTTAGCTGCGACTAATGGTATCAATGGCTATACAGGAACCGATCAGGAGAACACAAGTCTAGCCTCTCTTTTAAGTGGTGCACCAGCTGGGGGAACATACTCACGCATGACACCTGAGGTGGCTCCGATAAAAAGCGATTACTATCCTCGCACAGATGCCGGAACAACCCCTCCAATAACTCCAACCGCGACCCCAAACAACCCAGCGGTGGTGACACCAGCAACGCCAGCAACAATACCAACTGATGTAGAAAAAGCGACCACAACCCTAACAAAGCCAAAGAGCATGGCCGACTACCAAACTGATGCGTATAAGACTATATTTCCTCAATACTCCGGGGCAATCGATGCGATCACACAGAATTACACAAAGATGATCGAAGAAGCGCAACAGCGTGGAGTAAAAAATCAAGGGGCAGCACGGGCACAGTCAGCAGCCTTCGGATGGACAGGAACACCCCAAGCGGATACAGCGAGTACAGAGGTGGCAAAGGGAACTGACAGGGCAGTAGCTAGCTACACCACAGCAAAAAATGCTGAGATCGGGGACCTACTTGCAAAAGTGAATACTCAAGCAGCGGATATCGCAAAAGCACAAGCATCACAAGATATAAATGCTGCAGAGACTGTATTAAAACTACGCGACAAAGCCATGGCGGATGCCAAAGAACAAGTGAAAACTTTAGCGCAAGGCGGGGTAGATTTCGACACACTACAAAGTAAAACCCCGGAATCGATCAATGCTCTTAAGGATCACCTAGGGGTAGACGATAACACCTTAAAGGCGATGTTTGCCATTGCAAAACCACAATCAAGCATCTTAGAGTCTAAGGTTATTGGAAGCACTTATTACCAAGTAACAAAAGATCCTGTTACAGGGAAAGTTTCCACACAACACTTCGATCTTGGTTTTACCCCACCAGCAGACTACAACGCACCAACTATCGACAAAGAAAGCGGAACCATTGTGTGGACCCCAAAGACTCCTGATCCAAAGAAAGATCTAGCGTCTCAGATCATCATCAAACGTTTTGCGCCAGGAGCTCCTGGCGCAGCGGGTGGTTCTGGAACAAGCGGAACCTATAAAACAGATCTTGATGCACTTGTCGGGAATGCAACAAACATGATTGGTACTAAATTTGGCCAACAAACCTTTAAAAATACAATTGCGTCCGCACGAGATGATGCAGATAAACTAAACACGATAGCAACCGTAGTCCTTTCAAAGTCCTCAGCTCCAGAGCGAGAGGACTTTACCAATCAAACTGTGGCCATCAAACAAATAGATAGGGCTATTAAGTTGTTGGACTCTGGAGTGCAAACAGGGGTATTTAATGCTGGACAACAATATATATACAACCAAGCAGGTAAAGACTTTGATCCAAAGCTTGCACAACTAAACCAATTAATCGTATCAGCAATACAACCGTACCGTAACTCTGTAACGGGCGCTGCGTGGGGCACACAAGAAGAGAATGAGTATCAACAACTATTCGGATCAACTAAGTACTCACCTTCAGAACTGAAGCAACGCTTGGAGGGCGTGAAGCAGATCATGAAAGACAAGACCGCAGCAGCGTTGAATGCGAAGGCTAACCCATTAGGGACCAATAACCCCTTTGAAACCCCTGGTACAGAAACAAAGCAAGTGGGTGGCCATACCTATAAGAAAGTACAGGGTGGATGGCAACTAGTACAATAAAATATGCAACCCAAAGCATTCCTCACAGACGAAGAAATGAACACTCTAGGTGGGGGAACACAGGCACCTCAAGGAACTACAACAATGGAACCTGCGGCCCCGCCAGCATTTATACCCGACGATAGAGCGGATGAATTTTTTACTGCTAATATACCAACGCCGACACCAACGAAAGAGCAACCCGGTAAGCTAAAACAAATAGCAACGGGTATTGCAAAAGGAGAGTTAGATCTCGTGCAAGGGGCAAGCAATGTTGGTAAAACCATTCTCTCCCCCGTAACTAAAGCAACAACTGGTTTAGCGAATATAATTACAGGACGAAAGAACCAAAGCTTTTTAGAAGGGAAAGACATCTTGCCAACACAAGTAACATCTAACCTTGAATCTGAAACACCATATGAGTCGTTCGGGAAAGGAATAGAACAGGTGGTGGAGTACAGTCTGGGGGGCTTGGAAAAGTTGGGGCTGGGCGCCGCGAAGGCAACAGCTAAAGGACTTAGCAAGGTGCTTCTTGGTCCGACAGCAAAAAAGGTGCTTTCAAAAGGTGCGGAATATCTAACTGATTTTGCTGCAGGATTTGGACAATCTAAACTTCACGGTGGAGATAACACAGAGGCAACAATATCAGGCACAGCAGTGCCCGTAGGAAACACCGTGATGAAAGGCGCAGTAAAGTTGCTAGGAAAAGCAGCATCGGGTGTAACTGATTTTGTAAAAGATGTAGTGGCAACAAAGGTACCAGAGTTTTATGATTCAAAGATAGTAAAATCTGTAGGAGATGCATGGAATAGTGCATTCCCGACGTCACTTAGTACTATGCGCGGAGCGGGTAATAAAGGAGAAACCGCCCTAGAAGGCTTACACGGCTCTGCATCACAGGTGGTGGCTAACATGGTGGAAAATAAAAACTCGCTAGGGCTAGTGGACAAACTAGGCCAACCACGGCTACCAGAAAATCGACAAGAAATGGATGAAGCTGTTGGAACTTTGAAAAAGAAAGTGTATCAAGCTTATACTGACATCCTAAAAAAGAGCAACCCCGCAGAATTCATACAGGGGGTGCAAACAGATGTGTCAAACGTAGTAAATAGCCTAAACAACAAACTTCTCAAAGAGAATAGCGAAGATGGTAGACGAGCGCTCACCATGCTGATACGTGAACTACGAGGTCTACGCGACACGTCTCCAATAGGCCTACAAGACTACGTAGAGCGTCTTCGAGCACGATCCGGGAGTGTCTTTAATGGTGGGTCAACCGCCGCCGTAGCCAACGAGTCAGCGGCCGTAGGCTCACAGATACGAGACATAATCGCAAAGAATATTGAGAACTTAGACGGTGACGAATACAAACAACTACGTGGCCTGTACGGCGCCTTTAAAACGATAGAAAGCGACACGGAACGAGCAGCGAGAAACTATATAAATAATGTAGGGGATAAGCTGTTTAGTAGTGCCTCTAACATCATCGGGGGTGCCGATACTTTAGTGGGCCTAGTAACACACGACCCAATGGCCATCATGCGCGGTCTCGCAATAAAGGGCGCGCAAAAAGCGAATGCGTATCTAAAGTCTCCTGAGAGAAATATAAAAAAGATGTTTAGTGAAGTAGAGAATATTTATAATGTAGCAAAGAAAAATACCGAATACGGGTCTCCTTCACTCCGCATAAATAAACCCAAACCTTTTGATGGAGATCAAGCCGCGAATAGTGCTACAACGAACCAAAATACGCCATATAGCACTAGCAACCCAACACCCCCTAAAACGATACCCGCTGCAATTTCTAATACCATAGACAGCAGTGTACCATTAAACCCTAATGGTGTCAATGGTGCTGTCCCGCCACGACAAAGCATACGAGACTTTCTAATGAAAAAGCCAGTGCCTGAAGCACCGGGCAACCAACAGATGAAAGACAATATCTTGAAGCGTGCTATAGAAGAGCAAGCCGCGCTAAAAGCAAAACCACAGTACGAAAAGTACACTCCACCTGAAAAACTACCAGTAATAAAAACAGGCCTAGCGAAGTCTAAGTTCTTTAAAGACACGCAGGATAAACTACCGGTAATCGACGCCGGTTCTTCAAAGAAGACAGTTAAAGAGTTGTTACAGCCTAAAAAAAAAGACCCAGAAGAAACGGTAAAACAGGTACATGATGCTGTTGATGAGTTTTTCACAATGGCGAAAGGGGTGGAGGTAAACGATAATGCAAAAACTATTTCACTGGCAGAAGGAGTCAGTGTCTCGCGAAAAGCCCTTAAACACATTGTAGAGTCAAGAAAAGTAGATGGTATGAGCGGAGAAGACATAAAAACTTTGGTAGCAAAAGTACCAGAGGTTTTGAAGTCCCCGGACCTTAATATACCTAGTCCAAACAATGAGAAATATCAACTATCCACGAAGTTGTATCCGCAAGAAAACAAAGCAACGATCGTCGTGCACGAACCTGATGGAACAATAGAAAATGTAGTAACGGCTTACTACAAAAATCAGAAGAAATATAAAAAGTATTTGGGTTCTCTACAAGGTTCTGCTTCTAGTGGAGCGGCATCCGCCTCTAAGGACGGTTACCCACTATCAAGTGATAAATCACCCCGCATGCGCCGACTTGATGACATTCAGAAGCAGAACACCATAGATAACTCCGCACTAGCCTTGGAGGGACCCCTGACCCCTCATCCACGGACGGAATCGTCCACGCTCCAGCAACGGGGTGATAAACTTTCTGGCGTCAAGGATAGTGCACAAACATCTTCTAAAGGTACTTTAGCTCCGAGTGACAAAGATGTCAAGGGGGGTGGAAATAAGGCCATAATATCAGCTGTTTTGGGCGCACTAGGCTTGGAGGCGGTAAGTGGCCAAGAAGCAGAGGCGTCTACAAAAAAGTACTTTCCAAAGAGAATAAATAGTGTTGTGGAAGCGGATATAAAGGCAAATGCGCCAAAAGCCACCCACAAAGAGAAGAACATTGTAAGAGATATGCAACACAACAAGGAAAAAAATGATGTGGTGTATACGGTTCCGACAAAAGGAAAGATCGATGAGAATCTACAAAAGATTATCGACGCACTTCCTCACGATGCTGGTGTAAAAAAGACAGTAAAAGGAACTATAAACATAGAGTCACACGGCGGTAGCAACGACAAAAACTTCATACGTGACATGGGACGTTATGGGTGGCTTGTGGGCGCAACCGCTGGCATGGTAACGGACGCAGAGCGCGCTGGGGTAAAGCCGGACTTTTCTACACCTGAAAAAGCTGTGGAAACCCTAGCAAACCTAGTCCAAGCAACTAAAAATGACATGGATCTAGAAAACGACGGCTTCTACTGGTGGGAGAAGCACCACAATAAGGGGGCCACAGAAGGCGATAATTATGCTTTACTTGGGAAGTACTACAACCTTAATCAATAACTATATGACACCAAAATACATAATCATTCACTCAACGGAAGTATCGTATAACGCAAACCCCGACCAAGCTGTAGCGACCAATAACTACCACAGACAACTCTTCAACATGAGATCATCTCTCGGGATGTATGGAGGCTATAATGCAGAAATTTCAAAAATTGGGAAGGTAACAACCTTTCGAGCTGACGGTGAAGTAACAGCTGCAGCAATTGGTCGTAATAGTGACTCTCTTCATATTGCCTTGGACGGACACTTTGACACAGAGATGCCAACAGACGAGCAATTCGCGGCCCTTAAGGGGTGGTTGTTAGAGAAGATGGCTAAGTACTCAATTCCAAAGGAAAACATTAAGAACCACCGATATTTTGCCACATACAGCATTCGTGATGGAAAGTTCATTAAGAACACAAGTAACTTTAAAACATGGGATAACTGTATGCCGTATAAATCGTGCCCGGGCGCACTCCTGTCAGACGCTTTCGGGCAGACCTTGGTAACTCCACCACCGAGCGTGGTATCTACCGAGGACGTTCAAAAGGCAATAAGTCTCTTGGACCGTATTATCAACTTACTAAAAAGCTTCCTAGCACAGCGACAAAATCTCGGCATGCCGATGCATGAACGAAACGAAGCTGTATAACATTATGCAAAATTTTTCAACTACACAAGCAACCAACATAGCATCTCTAGTCGGAGTGGCGATGATTATACTAAACTACTTCAAGATCAACATCACAAGCGAAGAACTACAAACCTTTCTAGGTGCGGGCATAGCGCTCGTGGGTGTAATAAGTAACTTTGTGCATAGGTATCAACAAGGCGACTTAACTCTTGGAGGGTTCCGTAAGTAAAAGCGGACAATAGAAAAAGCAGGATAGCCTGAGGACGTCCTGCTCTTTCTTTGCGCTGTCGCTGCTAGCGATATATGTATTATGTAATACATTTGATCCCTATGTCAATAGGGTAAATGGATATTATGTGGACAACCCGCTATACACACTTGTGTGGAGTACATGCGGGTGTACACTCCAAAGTAAGATGTTCTTTGTTTCAACCATAGGAGGTTTCAATGAAACCCAAGCTTACACCAAAGCAACAGTTGGCCCTCGATCTTGAGAAGCTCAACCAAAAAGGAGGCGAGAAGGATAAGAAATACCGTCTCGCCATCAAACAACTCACCACAGCGCGCAGAGAGCTTGAAACGATTTTGTCGGTGCGTAACAACATCAGCACCTTCAAAATCGCACCCACTAAACACAACGGCGGGGAAGCTGTCGCGGTCGCCGTAGCATCAGATTGGCACGTCGAAGAAAGGGTGGACCCGGACACCGTCAACGGGATCAACACCTACACTCTCACCATTGCCAAAGAGCGAGCGGAGCGATTCTTTCAACGCTTGCTCAAAATGGTAGCCAAAGAGCGGCAGTCGGTAGAGATAAACACGCTGGTGCTCGCCCTACTTGGCGACTTTTTCAGCGGGAATATTCACGACGAACTCTTGGAAACGTGCGAACTGCAACCGCAGGACGCAATGCTCTACGCGCAGAATCTCCTTGCATCGGGTATCGAGTTCTTGCTCGCCAACTCTGATTTGACCATCATCTGCCCCTGCTCTGTGGGAAACCACAGCCGGATGACACACAAAGTCCATGTGTCGACAGAGCATGGCAACTCGCTCGAGTGGGCGATGTATCATTTCCTCGCGGGATATTTCAAGAAGGAATCGCGGGTGAAGTTCGTGCTCTCTCGTTCGTACCACTGCTACGTCGAGGTCTACGGCTACGTGCTCCGCTTCCACCACGGACACGCCATGACCTACAACTCGGGTGTCGGTGGCATCGAGATCGGCGTGCGTCGTCGCATTAAGATGTGGAATGAAACCAAGCGTGCCGACCTCGACATCTTTGGCCATTTCCACACTCGTCGTGATGGCGGGAACTTCATCGCCAACGGGTCACTCATCGGCCCCTCGGCGTATGGAATGCGCTACGGCTTCGCTGATCGCCCCGAGCAAGCGTTCTTTCTCATCGATCAGAAGCGCGGAAAAACGGTCGTAGCACCCATTTTGGTCGACTAAGGAGCTTCAATGAAATCCACACCAAACAACCTCCCCTCCACGCCACGTGATACGGAGAAGCAAAACACTGCTCTCCATCGTATCCACGTTCTCAAGCGCACACTTCGGGAATGTCTCGCAGAACTCGACGCTCTCGAAGAGTACGTGAAGAAAGACGAAACGTGGCGGAATGTCCTTTAACAACAGCCCTCGGAAACGGGGGCTTGACTTTTCCTCTTTACTTTATTTCTACAGGTAGCATACTTTTAACATAGGTTCTTTCACAGGAGGCAGTATGAAACTTTCAAAGCGCATTATCCGCCTCCTTGAAACGGGGCGCATCGTGGTCGACATTAAGTACCTTGAGTCTGGAATATGGGGCTACTGCATTAAAGACGAGCACAGGGTGGAAATCTCTGTCCGTCTCTGCATGAAGTCTCGTGTCCGCACTCTGGTACATGAGGTGTTGCATTACATCTTCCCCAGGAACACGGAGAAACAAACACTCCGCCTTGAGGACGAGGTATACAACTCTCTTACTCCCCTTGAACATAAACGTCTTGCAAGAAGTGTGAGGATACTATGACTATCATCTGTGTTTACTCCAACGGCGTAGCAAAAGAGCACACGTTCGCCACAAAAGAAGAAATGGCATGGTTTATCCACAACGAAGGCGATCATCTCATCTCGTGGTTCGTCAAGACTGGAGAAGACTGATGAGACTACTCTACAAGAAAGGAGAAAACATCATCTTTGACTTCAAGTGGGAAGAGCTCACGGCGGCGTACGTCACACTCTATGGGTTCCTTCACTCTGGATGTCTCAACGAACAAGGCAAGCTCATCGTCTCGGCACAGATCGCCAAGATGAAATTCCACATGGACGAGATCGAACAAAGCAAGCGTCTTCTCCTCGAAGACAAACGCTTCAAGTCTCACATGTGCAAGGTCTGCTACCGCATGTTCAAAGAAGGAGAGCAGTACGAAACAGGAAGTGAAGAAGGCTACCCCATCTACTGGCATGCAACCTGTCCGCCCCTTAAGGATAAAATCCAATGAAAGCTCACCAAGTAACCGCACCAGTGTCACAAGCACCAGATCTTCTCTGTGCCATCTGCCACAAGCCCATAAGGTACGTGTACGGATGGATAGGGAAACTCCAAGGTGTATGCAGTCGCAAATGCAGCAACGACTACGATGCAATGGAAGCCAAACTGAAGTCTCAACTCAAGGAGCTGTAAATGACTATCAACCCTGTAGCTCGCATCATGGCGTGGGCATGCTTCATCACCCTCTCTCTCGCCATCCTTTTCACCACACAAAAGGCCTACGCCCAAGTGCCTGAAGACTTCAAGCAAGGCTTCGTGGCTCTCGGCAAGCAATACGGCCCGATCCTGCTCTCCGTCTGCGCTACCGACGATCTCGCCAAGAAGGTCGTCGAATCGGGCGATAAGGAGGCGCAACAAAAGACCTTCGACGATGAAGAGTTCTGTGGCAACTCGGCGTTCACCTTCATCGCCATCAAGGTGGTCAAAGAATACCCCGACGGCACGAAGATCATCGAGATTCGCCCGCCGAAAGGGAAGGAACGCCGCTTCTGGTTCACCACCCTTAAGGTCCACAAGGGTGAAACAATCTGAAAAACGGGTGCCTATGCACTCGGGTCCGCCACTAGTGGCGGACCGTATTTTCTTGTTAGAGACAGTGTGATAATATAATATCGCTGAGGGAAGGACTGGGGTCCTTGCCACCTTCATACGGTGGTTAACGTGGTTCGATTCCACGCTCAGCTACACTTTTAATATAAAATAAGCATGCTATACTTTTATGCGGGTTAGGGCCGACCCCTTAACCTACCTTCACCTGTTTTGAGCGTAGACATAGAATGATTGGACAAAAACCCCTCTTTTTTGAATTCTAGGGGTTTTTGTTTTGGTTAAAAAAGAAAAAGACGCGGCCACCGCGCGTTCTTTTTCAGAGATGATTACTAATATACATTACCATTTTTATTTACCACTTTTATCTGTTTGGTTAAGAGTGATCTAAGTTATTA
>OFRM01000075.1_pt1 | contig 39998 bp, 37 predicted proteins | sample 1543101 | NCBI WGS metagenome assembly OFRM01 (sample SAMN07774223, study PRJEB24372) | wastewater metagenome | isolation source: Exp Tend VB 0WW | collected 2016-02
TTTTATTCGCCAATAACCTTACCGTTTTCTACCACCTTCTTCCCTCTAATAACAACTGTTTCAACTTTACCGCATGCTTTCCATCCATCAAACGGTGACCAACCGCATTTACTTTCGTAACCGTCGGAGCCAATTGTATATTCAACTTCTGGGTCGAGCTCTACATATGTTTCGCCCTCGGCGCCTTGGTCGGGAATGTTGAAGATTTTTTTAGGATTCGTATATAAAAACTTCAGAACATCTTCATGTTTAATTTTTCCATCTCGTGCCGCCAAAAACATTAGCCCTGCCATAGTTTCAAGGCCAGGCACGCCAAATGCTGGTGGTTCCTTTTCTTTTTCTTCTTTTGTGTGCGGTGCGTGGTCAGTTTCAACAATGTCTATTGTGCCGTCGTTTAAGCCCGCCCAAAGCGCAGCTTGGTCGGCGTTCGTGCCCAGAGGCGGCTTCATCGTGGCGTAGCCTTTCATGCGCTCTTTTGCTTCTTCTGTCATGTATAAATGATGAGGGCATACACCGGCTGTTATAGGCAAACCTTTAGCCTTTGCGCGGCGTACAAGCTCTACTTCTATAGCCTGAGAAATATGGCACACATGAATGCGCTGGCCATACAAAAGCCCAAGTGAAATTGCCGCCGCAAGCTGCACACCTTCGGCATGCACCAAAATTGGCTTTGCAGGAATTGTACTTCCGTCTGGCGCTGTAATTGGAGTGTTCGGCCATGCTTCAAAAACTTTTTCAAGCAAGGTAAGGTCATCAATAAGCATTTCGCCGGTTGTATGATTACAATATAATTTCAGCCCATATACATGAGGGTCGGCTGCAGCCGCCGCAAACTCTTCTGTATTTTTTCCGTTCGTACCAAAATGAAAACCAATATCGCATACAGCTTTCGACGCAGACAATTGTATTTTTTCTTCTAACCTTTCTTTTGAAATAGTCGGTGTTGGGTTGTTCGGCATATCTACCATAAACGTAACTCCGCCTTTTACCGCTGCTCGGCTTCCTGTATGAAAATCTTCTTTATGCGTAGCACCCGGCTCCCGAAGATGAACATGAATATCTATGAACCCAGGAAATTTTTGCAAAGCCATGAATGTATGATGTAATTATTACCGATAAACTCTTCGAGCAATTCTACCACACCGCAAAACACAAAAACACCCCGCACACTCGACCAATTAGGACGAAGACGCTGGGTGTTTTTGTGTTGTTTATTAACGAACGGTAACTGTCATTGTTGCCCTCGAAGAAGCACCAACGTTATTTGTTACTGTAAACGTTATTGTGTACGTTCCAGGCTGAGAATATGAATGGGTGAAAGTAGACATTTGCTGCGATGAATAATAGCTTGGTGCGACCATAGCGTATGGGTAACCGCCTTCATCTCCCCATGTAACATTATATGAAAGCTGGCTGCCATATGATGTATCACGAGCGGTAATGCTCCATGTTCCCGACTGGTATACGCTCATGTTTGTAGGCCCACTAACTGAACTTATAACTGGTGTTTGGCTTCCTGATGTATTTGATGTCACTGTAAATACAGCTGAGTTGCTTAAGCTACCATTAGCATTCTGAACAGAAACATCGTAATTACCAGGCTGAACATAAGTAGTGCCGACTATACAAGTTACATTAGGAGGACAATACGTTATGTATACAGGAACACTGAATGTAATTGAAGTGCCATTGTACGAATACAAATTATCGACTACGAGTGAACCGAACTTTACTGTATTACCTGAAGAAGAAAAACCAGAGCCATACACAGTCACACTTGAACCGGTTGCCCCCGATGAAGGTGAAAGGTAAGAAATAGTAGGTGACGATGCAGATGAACCGGTTACAGTGAACGAAACAGAATTACTTGTGCCGTTAGAATTTTGCACGTACACAAAATAATTACCTGGAGTAATTTGAGTTCGGCCGCCGCAAAGACTACCCGCTGGGCAATAATTAAGAGTGGAATCTGGAACTGTAAAGGTTAGTGTGGTGCCATCAGCTGATGAAACGCTCGGCACCGTTCCTGCCCCAAAGTTAATTGTGTTGTTTGAATTAAAACCTGTACCTCTTATTGTGACGCTTGCACCTACACCACCAGACGATGGTGATAGCGATATTATGTTAGGAACGGAATTTGATGTTCCACTAGTTACCGTAAATGTAACAGTGTTGCTCATCCCATAGGCATTTTCGACATATATATTGTAAGTACCTGGAACGACCTGCTTAGCGAGCATTGGTACTACGCAAGTTGCTGTTGTATATGGGCATGTATAACCAATATAACTAGGTACAGTGAATGTAAGTGTTGTACCATTATTACCCGCAGTAACATGAGAAGTTCCACCTATATCAAATTTAATATTATTATCTGAAGTAAAACCAGAACCCACTATAGTAAAGGTTGTACCTGTAGGACCATAACTAGGGGTTATCGAAGATACTTTAGGTGAAGCTACTGTACTTCCATTTGTTACAGTAAAAGTCAAAACGTTACTCGTTCCGTTAGCGTTTTGAACTGATACATTGTAAGTACCCGGCTGAAGCATTCGTATCGCTAGCATGCATGCAGGATTTGAATACGCACATGAAGGCGAGAGCGCCTCTGGCACGACAAACGTAAGCGACACACCATTACTTGAAGATATGTGCGGGATAACCCCGTAATCGAATATAACAGTATTATCTGAAGTAAAACCTGAACCCGTTATTGTAACTGTAGTACCTATAGCTCCTGATGAAGGGCTAAGATGTGAGACTGTTGGTGTGCTTACTGTATGACCATCATATGTGTCTATTCTAATTGCCGCACGAGTTAAAGGGCCAACATAGCCTGTTCCGGCAATACCATGTGCTTGTTGAAATCTTACGACAGCACTAGAAGTGAGAGAACCGTAATAACCAGTAACTGCATATGAATAGTACCCCTTTGTTTTAAGGTAAGACTGCAACTGGCTAACTTGGCCGCCCGTAGAGGCGTCGCGTGACCCAAAAAATAAGTTGGCCGTAAGAGTAACACAACCAGGTATAGGCCTAGTATTTTGACTAAAGTCAGAAACTGTCTGGCTACTACTGACATTTGCATATGTTTGACCATAAGCGGCAAGCGGTAAAGCAAACAGCGGTAAGGTAAAAGCTATAGCGAGAGCTACTAGCGTGGGCATCGACTCAAAATATGTATGTGTTTTCATGATAAAAAATAAGCTAAGGTTATTACACCAGTTAAGACGACGGAACTGCTAAATACTTACAAGAGTCTCCTTTGTATGAATCTATAGGAACTTAAATGTTTTTACCGTCTGCTCAGCCTGAGAGTAATATTGCGCTATTCCCTCCTCGGTGAGGGCTTCTTCCATTCCTGGTTCGCGATAGCTTGAACCTGTCTTTATTTGCTCGATAGCGTAACAAAGACCGTTATGTACAGTTCTGTAACTTTCACCTTGCACATATTTCATCATTGCAGCATCACCGAAAGAAAACTTCTTGAAGCTAATACCGTTAATGGCAACATCAGAGACTTTTTGGTTAGAATAACCCTCGTCTTTCTTATAGCAGTCGGCTGTACTTGAACTAACGCCAACACGAACTTCAATGGCGAGGTTCAGCGGGTAAGATTTATTTTCAGCCGGGCCAGAATCGTTTTGCTCTATTCGTATAATAGGAATAGCCAAAAGCGCCATACCCTTGCTAGCTGAACCTGTTGTGGGTGCATTCATCCTCCACGAATCTGATAGCAAACTATAATTCTTGAAAAATGTTTCTGGAGTTGCACCTGCGGGAGCGGTTATTTCAAAACCGTATTTTGTATTCTGAAGCTTTGTGCTGTTTGGGGCAGTTTGAGCGCCTTGACCGTCTTTCGGAACAGTAACTTCACCTGTGAGGCTTGGTGATTTTGTTCCAAGCTGAAAGTACCAAGCGAAACCTACCATAACCAAAAGTATAATTAGGGTAATAACCACTCCAGAAACCATGCTCTTAGTATTTTGCGTTTCGTTTTCTGCCATAAAATTTGTTTGGGTATTACTTAAATTATTATTAAAATATAAAGCGATTATACCAGATTGACTAGGTGTTGTCAGAACAGCCCTGGTATCAGCTTCCATTTTACTTTCGCGGCATATTCTTTATATACTGGGTCAGCCAAAAGAACCCTTTCTTCTCTTTGTAATCGAAATACCTGTAACACAAAAGCCAAACAAAGGATAACCCAATTAAACAACGAAGAATTATTTATCACGTATCCTACATAGAGTAATATGTAGCTTGCATATATAGGATGCCGCACGAATTTATACAAACCACGAGTCTTTACTCCTCTATTTGCCGGCGCAATACCAGTACTCGTATTTAAAGATAAGTAAGCGATTATCTCAAAAATAACTGCAGTATAAATAAAGAAATCACCATATACCATACTGTATGTTACAGGTTGGAATAAGAGCACAACAAATGTGCCGGCAATTGCAATAAGGTAGTCGTTCCAATTTTTAGAAATAGCGACAGGCGTGCTACGTATTAAAAGAAAGATAATAAATTCAGTTTGAGTAAGAACAAACAAAAGAATGGTTAACCTCGGGTGCTCAATATACGCTGAAAGGTTAGCATACAAAAAAACTGCCCATAAAAGCGCCAGCAAAGTATTAAGAAAAAAGTAGCGAATTTTCATCTTACCCAAGTAATGCAAAAATGTGTGGGCTAAAAATAACTATTCCGATAATAGCCGCGGTAAGCGCAGCAATAAGCACCGCCCCAGCCGCTACATCTTTTGTATCTCGGGCATACGGGTGATGGTCTGGCGAAGTTAGGTCCATGTGAATTTCAATTGCAGTATTAAGCGCTTCAGCGGTAAGCACTAAGCCGGAAGCAAAAACCACTAACATCCATTCTGTTGAAGAAATATTAAAATAGAAACCGAAAAACAAGACCGCTATAAGAAAAAATACTTCTATCCATGCGTTTTGTGTCGATCGAATAAAAATATTCAACCCGCGCACAGCATGAGCAAAGCTTTTAACTCTTTTTATCGGAGAAAAAGAAACATTCACTCGAGGGTTCACATCGGCCATATTTGGTTATGATACCACATTCGGCTCTAGCTTAAGTTCTATACCAAACTTGTCATAAACCTGTTTTTTTATAGTAGAAACAAGCGAAGTTAGTTCTTCTAGCGTTCCCTTTCCCTCTGGGTTGGTAAGCACCAACGCATGTTTGTCATATATATGTACCCCGCCTTTATTCTTTCCTTTAAGGCCACATGCTTCTATTAACCAGCCTGCCGAAACTTTCTTTTTTTGATTGTTTTCTTTGTGGTTATTATTAGTCTCTTTTAAAAGATAGACGGGCATGTCTGGATATTCACCCAACAGCTCTTCTGCCTTTTCATTGCTTATAATTGGATTCTCAAAGCATGAACCCACATTAGGCAATTCATGAGGTTTGGGTAATTTTAAATTTCTAATATTAGTAATGGCTTCGCAGATTATGGCAGGAGTTATTTTTTTCTCGCTAATTTCTTCATTACTATTATCACTCAAGTTATGCAGAAGTTTTTTTACCATATCTGCTACACCCGGATATGACGGCACTGAAACGTTATCAGAAATTTCATTTAGCAAAATACTTACTGAAACAATAATATAGCGATTCTTGTTTTTCTTAAAAATACTGGAACGGTAGCCAAACTCACATTCTTCTTTCAAAAACGTCTTAAATTTCTTTTCTATCCTATCAAACACCAAAACAGACTGGCATACGTCACTAAATTCTTTTCCGTAGGCACCAATGTTCTGAACTGGTGCCGCACCAACTGTACCAGGAATGGCGGCAAGCGCCTCTAGACCTGAATACTTTTTTACAGACTCTCTCACAATTTCTGCCCAATCTTCGCTGGCGAAAATAACCGTTGGGGCCGGTGCTGCAGCCCACTCTACACCAAGCAAATTAAGCTGAACAAGACATTCAACCTCTGGCGACAAAAAAGTGTTTGAACCCGCTCCGGCCAAATAATAATTGCCTGATATGCCATTCACATCGGTAGTAAAGAAACTCTCAATATCTCTTAAAGATTCAAGAACAATGTGCCGCCTCGCCTTTGATGGCAATTTAAACGTTGAATGGTGGGTTATATCGATGTTATTAAGTTCTTTCATGTGTAAACATTTAACCCACAATATACCGTATATGATATTACTTTTATGCCTTAATGGGAATATGTGGATAAAAAAGCAACTGTGGCATTGAATATATGCTTTATGTGATATACAATTCTTTCAGCATCTACAATAATTTCAACCTAATGAACCAAAACTTTCCAAAAGATATACATAAAATAGGCCATCTAATAAAAGAAATTCGCGTACGACGGGGTTTAACTCAGTCACAATTTGCCGAGAAACTCGAAACGTCACAAAGCGCGGTGGCGCGAATCGAGTCTGGTGAACAGAATCTCACACTAGAGCAAATTTCAAAAATCAGCGATACGCTTGGCCACCCATTAATGCATATGTCAGAAAACATGAGCGACGACTTTCGCATTCGCGGTGGCCGACAGCTTAAAGGAAGCATCGAGACAAACCCTTCCAAAAATGGCGCCATGGGGCTTTTGTGTGCGGCACTTTTAAATAAGGGCGTCACCACCCTGCGTAACATTCCTCGCATCGAAGAAGTGAATCGCCTTCTTGAAGTATTTGAAAGTATAGGCGTAAAATCAAAATGGATAGATGGCGACAAAAGCCAGAGCCTTGAACTTCGTACTCCAAATGACGGTGCCGGCACAAATAGCTGGAGCTTTGAAAAACTCGACATAGCGGCGGCAAAAAAAATGCGCACAACTTTAATGATGATAGGCCCGCTTTCGCATCGGCTAAAAAAATTCTTCATTCCACATTCGGGCGGCTGCAGTATGGGCGAAAGAACCATTAACGCACACAGGCTTGCCTTTGAGTCAGTAGGAATATCAATAGAAACAAAAGACGACCGCTACGAAATAGACGCAACTAATGTAGCATCCGGAAAAAGTTTAGTAATGTACGAGGCCAGCGACACTGCTACAGAAAATATTTTAATGGGTGCAGCACTTATACCCGGCCGAACCAGTATACATTTCGCCCAAGAAAATTATATGGTGCAAGACATTGTGGGGTTCCTTCGCGCTTGCGGCGTAAAAGTTGAGCGCGAAAGTATTTCAACTGTGCATGTTACGGGCGTTGCCGAGATAAATAAAAATATAGAATACTGGAATAGCGAAGACCCCATCGAATCGATGGCATTCATCACCGCGGCCATCATGACGAAGTCTACCCTTACCATTACACGCTGCCCTATCGACTTCATTCGCCTTGAAATGTATAAGCTTGAACTTATGGGCCAAAGGTTTGAAGTTGGCGCTGAGTATTTTTCTAAAAATGGCTTTACTAAATTAGTAGATATTATAATGAAGCCAAGCGAGCTCGTGGCACCCAAAGATAAAATTCACCCACTGCCATACCCAGGTATAAATGTAGACAACCTTCCCTTCTTCGTTCCCATTTGTACACAAGCCGAAGGCATGACACTTATTAACGACTGGATGTGGGAAAACCGCGCTGTGTATTTTACAGAACTAAACCGGCTAGGTGCGAACATTTCGCTCGCCGACCCTCATCGCGTTTTCATTCAGGGCCCCACTCCGCTCAAGGCCGCGCAAATTGTCTGCCCGCCGGCGCTTCGCCCTTCAATGATCATCTTTCTCGCCATGCTCGGCGCGCCCGGAACCTCGGTGCTTAGAAACGTGTATTCAATAAATAGAGGCTACGAAAATATTGCTGAGAGATTGAATGCGATTGGGGCGGGTATAGAGAGGATTACGGATATTGGGTAAAAACAAAATAATCACGTGTTTTAGGAGCACGGATATTTTTCTGCTGAAAAATTCCTCGTGCTCGCGCCAGTCGCGCTCGCAAGTCTCCTAAAACACGTGATTATTTTGTTTTTTAATTATTCGACAAACGTCAACGCCTTCCCTTTTTTATCGCCACGGCCAGTTCGGCCAATGCGGTGAATGTAATCTTCGTGAGTAGTAGGTGTATCGAAGTTAATAACGTGAGTAACATCTGGAATATCCAAACCTCGCGCTGCCACGTCTGTAGCAACCATTACCTGCGCGCGATTCTGCTTGAAGTCGTCTAATGCTCGCTGGCGCTGACCTTGGTTCTTATTACCGTGAATTGAAACCGACTTAACGCCGCGCTTTGTAAGCGTTTCTGAAAGTCGTTCAACGCCGTGTTTTGTTTTACCGAACACAAGCACCTTACCGAAATCATCCTTAGTTTTTGTAAGAAGGTCGTGAAGCAGGTCAATTTTATTTTCGCCGCTTTTAACGCGAATTACATCTTGTTCGATGTTTTTTGACGTATCGCCAGTTTTTACTGAAATACGAACCGGGTTCTTGAGGAAAGCATGAATGAGCTTTTCAATTTCCGGAGACAATGTCGCCGAGAAGAAAAGCGTCTGGCGTTCTGCCGACATCTTTCCCATGAAATAATGCATGTCATTTATAAAACCCATGTCTAGCATTCGGTCGGCCTCGTCGAGAACTACGCTTTTAAAACCTGAGAGGTTCAAAGCTTTTCGTTCTATAAGGTCTTTAATTCGACCCGGCGTACCGATGACGAAGTTGTTAAAATATTTAAGTTCGCGAAGCTGCTTGCCTATTGGCGCACCACCCACAGCGCAAACGCCGAAGAGGCCTGTGCCTTTAGCAAATTCTTTAAGCTCGTCGTCAATTTGAATGGCGAGTTCGCGGGTTGGAGCAACTACAAGCACCTGCTCGTTAGTGCCGAGCAATACTTTGTTTATAAGAGGAATAAGAAACGCGGCAGTTTTGCCCGTTCCTGTATTTGCAATTCCAACAACGTCGTGACCTTTAAGAATTTCAGGAATAGCCTTGTCTTGAATTGGTGTTGGGTTTATGTAACCTTTGTTGATTACATTTGTCTTCAAATGCTCTTCAACTTTAAAGTCTGAAAATTTATGAGTAGGAACAAACGGCACAGCTTTTTCAGCCACTACACCTTTATTGATATAGCGAGATACGTCTATTGCTGCCTTGTTTCCGTAACGAGAAGAGCGACCGCCTGAATGACCACGTGAACCGCCAAAAGAGCTGCCGCCATATGGGCGTCTTGATGGGCCGAATGATCGTGCTCCACCGTATGAACTGCCGCCTCCGCTGTATGAGTTTGAGCCGCCGCCGTAAGAACCTCCGCCGAACGAACTGCCCTGAGAAGTGTATGAACTTCCGTATGCAGATTTACCTCGGAAGGAAGGTTTCCTGCTGGCAAAACCGCCGGCTGAAGAAGCGTTGCCCACACTGTGGCCGCCAGAAAAACCACGCGAAGGTGCGCTTGAATAATATGACGGCTGCGGAGCTGCGCCTGCTTGCCGTGCTGGACGACCTGAGCTTGCTGAACTTGGACGTCTAGATGAAGATCCGCCTGAAGGGCGGCTATTGGTACGATTGTACATTTTATTGTGAGGGCCTAAACCCTATAACCTGTGAGCCTTTAATGAATAAACTAGTGGCTCGGGGTCTCGAAGGTTTAGGTAGATAGGACCGACTCTTGAAGGAGGGTGCTCAAATGAAACCGTTGAGATATTAAGTTACTTCGACACTATAATCTATAACAACAGAAAAGTCAATGGTTTGGGTGTCGAGCCAGTGATAAAATAACGTCAATGAAAAACACCTCTGCAAAAAATAATATTGTCATTTATCAGGCAAAGTCAGGTGCAATTGAACTCAAGGGCGATTTTGCCAAAGAGACGGTATGGGCAAATAGAATGCAAATGGCCCTTATATTTGGCGTAAATCCACAAGCAATTTCAAAACATATCCAAAATATATATAATGAAAAAGAGTTGGAAAAGAAACCAACTAGTTCCAAAATGGAACTAGTTCAAAATGAATCAGGAAGACAGGTTCGCCGAGAAGTAGACATATACAACCTTGATATGCTAATAGCTGTCGGGTATAGGATAAACTCAGTTATTGGTACCAAATTCCGCCAATGGGCCACCAAAACTCTTCGGGAACATATTGTAAATGGATTTACCATCAACAAAAAGAGAATTGCCTCAAATTACAGCCAATTTTTGAGCGTCGTTGAAGACATTAGAAAACTGTTGCCTAAAGGTTCAGATGCTGGTATTGGCACAAATGATGCTATCGAGCTCATTTCCCTCTTTGCAGACACTTGGCTTTCATTGGATGCTTATGACAGAGATGCCCTACCAAAAGGCAAGGTAACCAAAAAGAAAGTTAGCCTTACAGCTCAAAAAGTTTCAGAAAATCTTTCAGAACTCAGGTCAGAGCTTATTCGCAAGTCTGAAGCTACAGAGATTTTCGGAATTGAAAGAATGTCAGGGTCAGTTGCTGGCATCGTCGGCAATGTAATGCAGTCTTTCGGGGGCAAAGACTTATATGAAAGCATTGAAGAAAAAGCGGCACATCTTTTGTATTTTATGGTTAAGAATCACCCATTCACCGACGGCAACAAAAGAAGTGGCGCCTTCGCCTTTGTGTGGTTTCTAAAACAAGCCAATATATTAGACACCGCAAAACTGACACCGCCTGCCCTCACAGCTATAACCATTATTGTGGCGAGCAGCGACCCGCAAGATAAAGAAAAGGTGGTGGCCTTAATATTAAACCTAATTTCTAAAAGGTAGACACTTTACTGAGGGGGTTTATAATTTGGCATAACATATAAAAAAACACCCCATATATTAGAGCATATCGCAGATACGCATGCTCTAATATATGGGGTGTTTGTTTTATTGACTTTACTTCGTACGGAACGAAACGATATCCCCTACTACTGTGCCCTGTGAGTTTCTGGCTAACAGACGGTAATAGTACTTAGTATTTCTACTTAGGTTTGAGACATCAGCTTTGACGCCTATAGCGGCATCATCGCCGTTCATTGTCTGGTCTGGCGTAGCTGTACCAATTATCTTTCCGAGAAGAGCATCTTTGCTGTACTCGAACCAGTAAGTGGTGTCTGCACCGTTAGGGTCGACGCGGCCGTTCATCGTAACTGAAGAGGTTGCAACATTAGTTGCCGCGTTTGTCTTCACGCTAGGCTGACTATCACTAGCAATAGCAGGGCCGGCTGTAGTAAAGCTCAATATAGAACTGTTTACAGTACCGAACTGATTCTGAGCGTTCAACTTAAAGTAATACTTTGTAAGTGGCTTAAGGTTAGACAGAAGTGCCGTTACAGATACCGGTGATTGACTGTTTCCTGCATTTTCAAAACCTGTAAGGCTACCAAGTGATGAAGTTTCGCCGAATTCAAACCAGTATGCTGTTGCAAAACCTTTTGCATCAACCTTTCCATTAATGTTCGCTCTGTCTCGAGTGACATTGGTTGCAGCACTTACCTGAATAGTCGGAGACGCCGCAGGAGGAGCTACAGTGTTATCTGTTGTTGTGAAGTTGTACGTTGTGCCGTGCGTTACGCCATATGCGTTCTGGGCATTAAGTCTGAAATAGTATTGAGTTTTAGACTTGAGGCCTGTGATATAACCTGGAGAAGTAATTGAACTGTATCCTGAACCAATATTTTGGTTAGAAGTTCTTCCTCCGAGATTTGATGTCTGACCGTACTCATACCAATATACCGTAGGAGCGCCATGCGGGTTAACCTTACCTGATACAACTGCTGTAGTGTTCGAAAGAACAACAACAGTTGCAGTATCAGCTGAAGGTGCTGATGGAACTGGTGAAGGAGTACCCGGCGTTGAAGGTGTTACAGGAACGACCACGACGTCGACTGTGGATGTCGCGTTGGTATCAACCGTCGCAACTTCGCCGCTTTTATAGGCAAAATACCCAATGAAAATCACCAGGATAACTATTAATACGCCTATTGCTACATTTTTACTCATAAAATTATTGTTAAGTGTTAATCGCCCTAGATACTGGCCTGAAGCCTGCCTTGGGTGCGGGCTCTTGTTCAATGAAAAGAGCCGGAGAAAATGCATATATTATGACGCTTGGTTAGGTAAGCGCTTACAAGGCCTATTAAAGCTAGGCTTGCTAAAGCTTACTTTTATAACTCTTGTCACAACATTGAAACTTGACCGTCATAGAGTTCAGCAGTAGGGTGTAAAAACTAAACAGACAGCAAGATGAAAAAGAAACAATCTCAGAAACACAAAAGAAACAATCTAAAGCCGAAAGAGTCTTTTTTTGTACGAAGACGTGGTCTTATGTTGGTGTCTATCTTGCCAATATTCCTGCTTTCAGCCCCTTCTCTCACGGCATATGCCGAAGGCTATAGGCTTATAGGCGGCGCAGTGGTAAAAACTGGCGCTATTGAAATTACATCTTCAGAACACGGCAGCGTGGTATATGTAGACGGCAAACAAAGGTCATCAAACGACGGTCTCAAAGAGGGCTCATTCGGCGACCTACCACCAGGCGAATATGAAGTACTAATATTGAAGAAAGGTTTTATGCCTTGGAAAGAAGAGGTAAAGGTTTCTGCAGGCGAAACTACTAAACTTTCAGCAGAGCTTGTTTCAAAAGAAGTTGAGAATCAGGTGGCAATTAAATAGTGCTGGCCGACTAGAGCTAGAACGGCGGTCGGTCAAGCCCAGTAAGGTCATTTTAGCATCTTTTCTAATTTTAAAACGACGCGACTCGTGCATGATATATCTCTATTTAATATCACCAACGTATGTTGCTTCTCCTGACTTTAAAGTTGAAGGGAAATAATATACGGTGTTTGTTTCCCATGAGTATGACACAGTTGCTGTCGGTATTTCAATTTGCTGAACATATCTCGTGTCAGAAATATCAAACATAGTTAGATAATAAGTCTTTTGTTGCTCTTTCAGATCCAAACCAATAGTCTTATTATTAAACAAGGTATTAAAATCAGCACATACTTCTTTCTGGGATTGATTTAGATTTTTTGTTAGGTTGGCAAATTTGGCAACCAAATCAATGTTATTCACCATGGGTATACTTTGGAACATATAGTCCTTACCGCATATTTGATATGTTTGTTTTTGTGAAGTTTGCTGATTTTTAAACTTTTTATCTCTTATAGTATCTACGCAGTAGATTGTCATCTGGCTCTTCAATGAATTTACCAGCTGCATCTTATCTATCGAACTGAAGCATTGATCTTCGTTCGTAATCGAGCCATTAGCAATTGCTGAATCAATTGAGGCCTTGTCATTGTCGGAACTAGTTATTTGCACAATTGGATCTGGCTTATTTTTACTTACATCCTTAACAATACCGACTTGATTACATAAATCCATTGCCTTTTGACTCACCAAGTCATCGCAAAAGAAATACTTTTTGCTTAAGTTATCATTTTTATGTCTCCATACACAATCTGACTGGCCATTCGCATCCTTAATTTTAAGACATAAATTTGGATCGTTAGCTATATCAGAAAACCATGAGTAGCAAAAACTATTTCCATAAGAGGTGTTGTATTGTTCGCACACGCTCGATTCGTTTTTAGCAAAAGCGACAGAGGTATAACACTGACTTTTTACTATATCTAGATATTTACCCGTAGTTTTTTCGCAATAGGACGTATCTCCATGTATAACAGCCAGCTCAGTGTAACAAGCTCCCATCAAATTATTACTTGTCCAATTTTCATACTTGTTTTCAAGCAAAGAACAATATTTTTCATCATTAAGCTCGATGGCTGCTTTAATATAACAATTACTTTTTGCATTGGCTGTTTTGCTGCTTAAAAAGCAAGAATTGGATTTAAAATGAAAAATAGATGCGGCTATAACTAGTAGTAATAAACAAGCTATAGAAACCTTAATGAGAAGTTGTTTGTTCATTTTCTGATTATATCACTTTTATTGTATCAGATCCGCTAAATTTCTTAGCTATGCAAACCTACCGAAACGTTTCATTGACGCTACTCGTGCTAGCACGTGTTGGCTGCGAGACTTGGATTCGAACCAAGATACACGGTTCCAGAAACCGTAGTCCTACCATTAGACGATCTCGCAATGTGTTAGATGTTTAGTGTGTTAGATACTTAATATCTAAACCAATATCATCTTCCGCTACCCTATTGGTGCAGTGTTCCCTATCATGCCTCAAAATAGGCTATATATCAAGCGGGCAAATAAAGCTAACAACCCTATAAACCACCGTTCTCCTTATGAGTTTCCTCTGCCTTCTTTTCGCCATGGAAAAGGTGAAAATCGTAATGAGGGTTTGATATTACGGCCAAACTTACAGAGGTACACAAAATGCATACATTTCTGAATATGACATTCATCGACTTAAAATCGAATATAAAAATGCCAAACATTAGCCCGGCCGCCAAAACCGACGGCATAAAAATACGATAGCCTGTAAGGAGCCACAACCCAATAATAAGCTCGCCCCCACCCCATGTATATAAAAGCACATCATCAGGCATCGCTTGTCTTAAAAAGTCTGGGAAGTATGCCAACCACGGTGTTGGGTTAATAAACGCAGAAATAGAGGCGTATAAAAAAGTGAAAGCCACTCCGAAGCGAAGTAAAAACCAAACGATAGGAATTTCTTTTTGTTCTGTATTTGATTGCTCTGTATTTGAATCTTGCATATTTATTTTATATTGCTACATCCCCGCATTCACCACCCCTCTTGTAATAGAACCGAAGTAACCAACAGAAGGTTGTATGCTGTGTGCTTTCTGGAAGCGAGAAAGGGCTGATTTTGTTGCAGAGCCAAAGAAGGTTGTTTCTTTACCAGGAGAACCAACCCCTAGCTGTGATACATAGAAGAACTTCTCGTTAAGGTACTGTTGTAGCTTTTGTACATCTGTGCCTCTTGAACCTAAGGTGAGGTCTCTGAAGAATTGGTAGTGAGTTACTGGGTTAAGTGTAGTAGTTGTATTTGAGTTGGTGTTTGAATTACCTGATGTTGGGGTGCATATATAGCCTAGTGGGCACCATGGGTAAGACGTAAATGGTGTTGTTGAGGATGCATATATGATGGAAGCTGACGGGCCGCTACTCCAGCCTGAAGAGCCTCCTCCTGTTGAGGCGTATGGGGAGGTGGTTGGTGCGGGGGTTGTATCAGCCGCAGCAGAAGTAGTAAATGTTTGGTCAGATGAAGTCGCTAGGTTACCTGAAGCATCCCATGAGCTAATTTGGTAGTGATATGTTGTTGCTGGTGTAAGTGACAAAAGTGTAAATGAATGCGACATAGTTGAAACAGCGCTTGATGATGCGGTGCCATAACTTGAAGTAGTTCCAAAATTCACGGTGGATGTTGAAGCTTCATCTGTTGTCCAAGTAATGGTTGCGGTAGTTGCAGTTGTTGAGGTGGCGATTGAAGATATGGCGGGGGCGGTGGTGTCTGCTGTGAGCGAAGTCTTCAAAGCTAGTGTTGTCGTATCTAGTATAGATACCGCGTTATCTGCGAACCTTGATACAGCCACATCATTGCCAACGGCTGCCATACCAGCTGGAGTATCTCCTACTTTTACTGTAGCGGTAACAGCATTATTAGAAGTATTTATAACAGAAATTGTATTGTCTTGATAATTTTCAACATATACAAAATTATTTAAATAGAGGACCCCGCGCGGACCTTTACCTACAGCTACAGTGGCTGAAACAGCCTTATTTGAATCATTTATAACAGAAACTGTATTATCATTGTAATTTGCCACATATACCTTTGTACCTGAAACTCCTACACCTCTCGGGCCAGAGCCAACTTGTATTGTATTGGTGACAACTTTTGTAGAAGTATTTATGACAGACACAGTATTGCTCATGCTGTTTGCTACATATATGTTGTTCCCCAAGGCTTTTATTCCTTTAGGATACGTTCCTACCCCAATAGTGTTCGTTACCAAGTGAGTAGAAGTATTTATGACAGACACAGTATTTGATTCTGAATTTGTGACATACATTTCACTACCTGAGGTTGTTACATAGTAAGGCTGGCTACCTACAATAATATTATGGGTAACAGTGTTGTAGGTTCCACTTAGCGGGTCGGCATCAATTACAGATACGCTATTCCATCCTATATTTGCAACATATACTTCTTTACTAGCACTATTATAAGCAACACCATATGGTTCATTACCAACAGAAATCGTAGCGACAACAGCATTAGAATTTGAGCTGACAACCGATACTGTGTCATCTTTCTGATTTGCTACATATATATTGTTTCCAACTGTTACCATTTGATATGGGTTGCTGCCGACAGAAATTTTGCCATATGTCGTACTTCCCACAATAATATCTTTAACATTTCCTATGTTTGCATCAGTATCATAGGAAAGATTCGGTGAAGCAGGAACAGTATATGTAGTATCTGCTACATTACCTGTATTTTTAACTGAGGCACTAACAATACTAGAAACAGAAAGGTCTGGTGAATCGTCTGTAGAACCGACTGTATACGTTCCAGAAAGTGTTGAACCTGAAATTGTGCTCAAAACTACACTTGCCGTACTCGAACTGTTAAGGCACACCGTCATTGTTGAACCTGACCCAAGATTCATATCGAAATTTGCTGTAATATTAATTGTCTGACCAGAAGTATACGTTCCGTTTGAAGTATTTGAGGTAAACGAAGTTAGAACGGGGGTTACAAGACATGTTGACCCCAACGAAATTGGAGTATCAGTAATAGTGTCGATGACAAAAGTATTACCTTGGGTTAAGTTTGCATACAATTTTGTACCCACAGGGAAAATAGAGGTCATCCTAAGTCCTGATGCCCCCAAACCAATATGAGAAACGACTGTATCAGTGGATGTATCTATTACACTAATTACATTAGTTCGCATAGCATACAATTTCGTACCTACAGCATATAAATCTAGAGGTAAATCAGATAATGGAATTACCTTGGTTACTAAATCTGTATTCGTATCAACAACAGTAACACCAATTGGAGTGCTTGTGGTTAAATATAATTTATCACCTACGAGGTGCATTTTTCTGTCACCTTTTGGACCTATGGTAGTTGAAGCTATAACAGTATTATATGTCAGGCTGGTTGGGTCTACATCGATGACGTCCAATTTATTTTCGCCAGAAACATAGATTTTATTTTTTGTGTATACAAAAGACTCCGGAAATGTAGAAACCGGTATTGTTGCCCGAACTGTATTAAAATTCACACTTGATGGGTCTGAATCTATTACAGATATACTACCACTGAGATAGTTAGAGACATATACCCTATTACCAACAGAAAAAAGATACAGCGGGGCAGTCCCTACAGTAATTGTGGCAACAGTGGAGCCCGTAGCTGTATTAAAGACTGAAACTTTGTCCTGCGAAGCGCTATAAATATAACGCCCAACTACAGCAATGTTGTAACTATTACTGTTTCCTGTAGTGACAGGTATAGTTGAGCTTGCGTATGTGATTGTGTTTAAGACATTCAAAGCGGCGGTACCACCGTTTGTTTTTCCGTACATTGCTTGCCCCAATGGAGAAATATAATAAAGTTGACTAAACCCCTTTATCTCACTTACAATTTTATCAATCACAGTATTAATAACTGTTATTCGGCTTGTCGATTTGACCATAAAAAGTCTATCGCCTATTGGATACTGATTTATAGAATTGTCATCAACATTAGCGTTCGATTCCCTAATTACACAACTGCCGGTTGATATGATGTTTATAGAAATATCTGAGCCTACAGAAATATTATCGCCCGAAAGAGTATAAGAACTGACCACATTACCAAGGGTGTCAGAAACAGAGGCACTACTCACAGATTGTACAGATAGGTCTATTGTCGATTCTGATGATGACCCTACCACATAGTTACCTGAGATAGTACTGCCCGAAACAGTACCTAATGTTATTGTCGCACCGGTGTTTAAAGTGAGCACCATAGTTGAAGTAGTTGAAAGGCTATTGTTGAAAGTAGCAACAACATGTACAGTCTGCCCTTCATTATAATTACCGCTTGGACTTGTTGAGGTATAAGATACTAGATGAGGGAGGGGGACAATAGACACAGATTCTCCACTAAAGCTTTCCGACTTATTACCTATAGCATCTCCTACATAGTTTGATCCTGGTGCGTTGTAATCGACGGTTACTGTGTCTGTTATAGCCACAGGGTCGCTAAGCGTAACTAGTACATTTTTTCCCGAAATAGCAACACTCGTGATATCCGCGCTTACTGGCCCACTACCACTATCAACATATACGGTATAAGGGGTTGAAGAGAGCCCGGGGGAATACAAATCTTCATCATACGTCAAGTAAATTATTGAAGTCCCCTCGCTTATGCTAGCAGAGACGAAGCTCGGAGCGGTAGTGTCTATAACTAGTGCAGATGTGGTCGCAATATTGTTAGAATTTGGCACAGAATAAATAGTCTCTATATCACCATGAAGATTGGATATTGATGCGCTATCTATTGAAGATACAGTAAGGTCGCTAGAGTTTTCGTCGCTACCCACAGTATAAGTTCCAGAAAGAGTGGAGGATGCAATTACACTTAAAGTGATGGCGGCGCCAGTGTCTAGGGTTACAATCATTGTAGATCCCCCCCCGAGGGCTTTGTTGAACCGAGCGGTAATATTAATACTTGACCCAATGCCATAGGTACCGTTAGTGGTATTAGAGGTAAAAGACGTAATAGTGGGAGTACTATACGAACACGACCCATCGTCGTGATTAGCAGTAGGATCATAATTATCTGCATCACCATCGGTACAGCCATCAATCAGAACAATTGTGTCAATCTGTATAGCACTCGTATCCGCAATATTACTCTGCAATCCTGCCATAGAAGTGCTGGTATTTATATGATTCCCCACATCTTTCACTGACGCGCTGTCTATTGAAGACACTGTCAGGTGGCTGGAATTTTGGTCGGCAAGTACAGTGTATGTGCCGTATAGGGTCATGCCAGAAATAGTGCTTAATGTTGTTGTCGCTCCGGTGTCTAGGCTTACAAGCATCGTAGAGCCTGCGCCAAGGGCTCTATCAAAAGTTGCGGTTATATTTATTTCAGCACCTATTCCATACGAACCATCTGTGTTAGTTGAGGTAAACTACACTATACCTGGCCCAGGAAAAATACAAGATCCGTTGTCTATATTTGCATTAGGATCATAGTTATCAGCAGAAGAATCTGTACAACCATGAATACTTATACTCCCCACAACTTCACCTGAAAGTGAAATCGCAGAATTATGTGCTATATCCTGTATAGGGCTTCCACCAGGCATATAATCTATAGTTAGACTGTCACTGTAGGAAGGGGGCTGTGTAGTTGTGAGTACAACTGTTGAACCTACAATACCTACACCGCTAAAAGTCATGGTGGTGCCCTGTGTCACATTATTAGCGACAAACGCACTTACATCTGGTGTAGAACCATCTAAATCTTCATTATATGTAAGTGTAAGAGTGTCATCAGTCATACTTGCACTAGAAAAAGTTGGTGCAGTTGTATCCCATGTAAAAGAAACACCTGCGGTATTGCTTCCCCCAGCATTTGTACCTCTTATATTTAATGTGTGTGTGCCATCACCTGTTGGTGCAGAGATATCAGAACCGGCGTTGGAGCAGTCTACAATGTTTACATAACTTGTATCATCAAAACTGTATTCGCAAGTAGTTGCAGTATCCCAATTTACAGAAGGAGACCATAAAACATTACTAACAGTAGAGGCGCCTGTAGGAGCAGTTATAGATACAACAGGAGGAACAGTATACGTAAATGAGATAGTGTTAGAATTCGAATTAGAGGAATCGAAACTATCGAATGCACGGAAGTATATTAAGTGCTCTCCCTCTGCCATACTTATAGTATATAGTGAGGTTCCACAGTCTACAGGCACTTCCCCCGCACTATCTAAATTATAGTAGCAAGAAAGCCAGCTAATTCCCCCGTCACCGTCTAAAGGCCAGGTGACATCAAATGCGTTAGTAAGGGTGCCAATGGTAGAACCGTCTGTAGGTGTGTTAATTACTGGAGCATCTACAGCCTTAGCGCGGGGAGCGTGATAAACATACGCAAAAGAAAACAAGGCAAGTATTGCGCATAATGTGCCAATATTTTTCAACCATTGTTTTTTAAACAATTTCATTCACCAATTATATCACATTCGCCGCCCTAATAAATTCACTAAATAGTGGATGCGGGTCAAGCGGCCGAGCTAAAAATTCTGGGTGGAATTGGGCGCCGACAAAAAATGGATGCTTATTTTTAGGGCCGCTTTTACCGCCATTTTTACCCTTGCCGCGAGGCAATTCGGCTATTTCCATAAGATGCCCGTCGGGAGAAACGCCAGAAAATACGAGTCCGGCATTTTGAATATCTGAAATATAGTTTGGGTTAACTTCATAACGATGGCGGTGACGCTCGAATATAATGTGCCTGCCTTTATTTTTAACCTTGCTGCCTGCATCAGAGCTTCCACCAACCCACCCCGCCTTCGTGTATGCCGAATCGGCAATACTTCCCTGCATCAAAACACATGGGTAACCGCCGAGCCTCATAGATGCACCGTACTTGCCTTGCGCTAAAAGTTTTTTCTGATGTTCCATTATATCTATAACTACATGGGGCGCACTTGGGTTTATTTCAGCGGTGTTCGCCCCCTCAAGACCTACTACATGCCGCGCATATTCTATAACCATAAGTTGCATGCCATAACAAAGACCGAAATATGGAATGGCGTTTTCGCGGGCATACTTTATAACAGCAATTTTACCTTCAATACCACTTTCACCAAAACCTCCCGGTACCAGTATGCCGCTAATTTTTTGCTGCTTCGCCGAACTATTTTTACCGACTTTTCCTGTTTTGCGACCAAAAGTTTTTTCGAGATTTTTTCGTATTTCAGCAGGCGTCATAGGGCTTTTAGCGCTATTTTCAAAATCTTTAGAATTTACCCAGTGCAACATCAGTTTTATATTCTGATGAAATGCCGAAAATTTTAAAGCTTCTATTACCGAAACATATGCATCAGAAAGAACGAAACCGCCTGTATCAAAATATTTTCCTACTACTGCTATATGAACTTCCTTACCTTCACTTCTAGCCTTTTTAGTTTTTGTTACAAAATTTCTCCATTCCGAAAGGTCGGTGGCGCGCTTCGGTAAATGAAGGTCACGCTCTATCATGTCGCCTATTTTGTCTCGTTCAAAATTTAGCGGCACATCGTATATGCTTTCTATGTCTGGCGCAGAAATTACATTTTCTATTGGAACGTTGCATGAATAGGCAATTTTTTCTTTTCGCTTCTGGTCGAGCGGCACTGTACTTCTCGCTATTATAAAATCGGCCTGAACACCATAAGATTGCAACTGGTGTATTGCATTCTGGGTTGGCTTCGATTTCATTTCACCCAAAGTGCCCGGTACAGGCAAATATGAAACCATCACGAATACTACATCTTGAGGAAAACGTAATTTAAAAGTTCTTGCCGCTTCAATAAACATAATGTTCTGATAGTCGCCGACAGTACCACCAATTTCTACAATAGTAATGTCGCTTTTGTTCGCTTCGCCTGCTGCTTTAATTCTTTCAAAAATTTGGTCGCGTATAGTGTCGGCATCAATGCATTTACCTTTATAACCAAGTGCGCGCTCTTTTTCAATTACTTCTTTATATACCATTCCGCTCGTCATATAGTCGGCGTTCGTAAGGTCGCGATTAAGAAAACGCTCGTAATTACCCATGTCTTGGTCGGTTTCGAGGCCGCTATTTAAAACAAAAACCTCACCATGTTCGGTGGGGTTCATTGTTCCCGCATCTACGTTCAAATACGGGTCGGCTTTCACGATGTTCACCTTATATTTTTTAGCCTCGAGAATAGTTCCTATAGATGAAGTAGTGATTCCCTTTCCTACACCCGACATTACCCCACCGATGACAAAAATATATTTGTGATTTCTGGTTTTTTTATTGGATGTTTTGACAGAAGCTACCATAGAAACCATTATACCTTAAGATACTTACGGATAGCCAAAATGCTTGAAAGTGCACCGACAACTACACCTGAACCAACTATGTATAGAAGGAAACTACCAAAATGAGAGATGTAATATGCGAACAAGTTTATGCCTGTGCCTATGTCAGCAGCCACAGGGCCTACCCAATATGAGAACGGGTACAGAATAACAAGAGTAAGAATACCCGACACTAGCCCGTACATAATGCCAACTGTAACGAACGGCCCGCGAATATACATTTCACTGGCACCAACGAGGCGCATAACTGAAATTTCTTCTCGGAAGACATAAATAGCGAGACGAATCGTGTTAAAGGTAATAAGAACTGAAACACAGACGAAGAAGACAATAACAATTAGGCCGAGCCTGTTTGAGGCATCTATCATGCGACCCAATGCATCGATTGCTTGCTTATTCTCTGTATAATTTATGCGGTCAATAATGCCACCCGCACCACTCGGTGAGCCATCTTTTTTATCTTCAAGAAAACGTACAACGCTTTCATATTGAGACGGGTCGGCAGCCTTTATATTAAGGCTGGCACCAAGAGGGTTTGTGCCAAGTTCGTCGAGGGCCTGCAATGTGAGCTGATCATTCTGGTGCCTCTGGCGAAATTCTTCGAGAGCCTCTGTACTAGATTTATATGTCACCAAATTTACCTGCGGCAATGTTTGTATAGACTTTGAAAGAACTGTAATGTCATCGGCATTTGCATCTTTAACAAAATAAACGTTAATGTCTACCTTGTCTTTAATATTACCAAGTGTCGATTGAAGCATGGCGCCAGTAAACATAATGCCTGCGATAACACACAAAGTTACTGTCATTATAAGTACGGCCGCAAGAGAAACATATCCATTCCTCCAAAAACTTATGAATCCTGACCGCAATGTTCGTTTGATTTTTGTCCAGAGCATATTATTTGGTGTTTAATTTTGAATTTGTTTTTTCTTTCGTGTGACCCTCATGTTTTGTAACCGGAACATGCTCGCTTTTGCCGAACACAGCATCGGTGTCATGCACCACCCTTCCGCCTTGCATAGTAATAACTCTTTTTCCTAAATGCTCAATAATGCCCGTATTGTGCGTAGTAAGTAAAATTGTCGTACCCAAATCATTTATTTTTTTCAAAATTTGAATGATGTCGTACGTGTTAACGGGGTCGAGGCTTCCTGTTGGTTCATCGGCAACAATAAGGTCTGGCTGGTTAACAATTGCTCGGGCAATTGCCACGCGCTGTTTTTCTCCGCCTGAAAGTTGATGCGGAAAATTATGAAGCTTCTTGCCGAGATCTACAAGTTCTAGAACATGAGGCACATCAGAAGCAATTTCTTCATCTGTTCTGCCTGCCGCTTCCATGGCGAAGGCCACGTTTTCATATGCTGTCTTATCTGGAAGAAGGCGAAAATCTTGAAATACTGTTCCTATGCGTCGACGGTAGTCGTTCATTTCGCTTTTGCGCAACGAGTTAATGTCAATTTTTTCAAAATAAACAGTGCCTTGAGTAGGAGCTTCTTCGGCAAGAATCATCTTTAGAAGAGTGGTCTTTCCCGCTCCTGACTGGCCGACTATAGAAACAAACTCTTTCGGCCTAATATGAAGGGAAATATCGTCGAGGGCGTTTGTTTCGTCTTTATATTTCTTTGAGACTTTGTTCAAGTGGAGCATTATTTGATTATATCAAAGATTCGAGGCAGGACAACACGAGCAAAATACACTTGAGGGAGCATGCGTATCTGCGATATGCTCCCTCAAGTGTATTTTGCTCGTGTTGTCCTGACGCCTCTCAATATTATAAAAGCTTTTCAGCGTCGATGAATTCGTCGAGGTCGCCGTTTAAAACTTTTTCGACTTGGCTGGTTTCGCAGTTGGTGCGATGATCTTTTACCATTTTATACGGATGCAGAACGTATGAGCGTATTTGATTGCCCCACTCGATGTCGGTAGTCTTACTTATATACATACCTTTTTCTTTCGCTGTGCGCTCTTCTTCCATGCGTGCATATAGCTTTCCCTTCAAAATTTCTATGCCTTTTTCTTTATTTTGCATTTGAGAACGTTCACTCGTAACATGCACCGAAAGTTTCGTAGGTTTATGCACAATTCGTACCGCAGTTTCGCGCTTGTTCACATTTTGACCACCAGGGCCGCCGGCTCTTGCCGTGGTTACGTCTAAGTCATCGTCTTTTATTTCAATATCGTTTGGCCCCGCGTTTTTTTCAAATTTTGGAATAACTTCCAACATTGAAAATGAAGTGTGCCTCAATTGCTTTGCATTAAAAGGCGAAAGGCGCACTAAGCGATGCACACCCGATTCGCGTTTAAGAGTGCCATACACATTCTTTCCTAATATTTCAAAAGTAATATTACGGAAACCGCCGCGCTCGTTTTGATTCTCATGAATAATGCTCGCCTGCCAACCGCGCTTGCCGATATACTTAGAATACATTTCAAAAAGCATGCGTGAAAAATCTTCAGCATCGTCACCGCCTGCACCTGAAAATATAGTAACAACAGCTCCACCCATGTCATACGGGCCAAAATTACCACCCTGCCCGCCTGCTTCGCGGCGTGCTTTCAAATCTTGCAATTCTTTTATAAAGGCCTGCGCCTGCTCTTTATTGTTCCAAAAGTCGCCCTGAAGCATAGCCTCTTCTATTTCAGCTATGCGCTCTGAAAATGGGTCAGCTTCGGGCGAGGCCTTTTGAGTGTTTTTATCTGCAGTATCGTCTATCATTTAGACATTATACTTTATTGAGTTGTTTTTACACTGCCTCAAGAGTATCGAGCCGGTGGTCAATTCGGGAGTGAAGAGCACCTTGCGATTTTATATGTTCTTTAAGAAAAACATTCATAGATGTGGCTTCCTCAGCAAGTTCGGCAATCATCTGGGTCATAGAATCGAATCTTTTGTCTACCCGCTCCATAGCATTGTTAAAATCATTTTTTGTAATGTAATCGTTTGGCATGTTTTGCATATATTTATATATCCATTATTTACCTATTAATGCCACAAGTCTACCTTTTAGACATGAAGCGCCCATAAAGAAAATATAAAGGTTTTTTGAGTTATCCACATATGTTTTGTGGAATATTTTTAAGATTGAGATTGAGCCGAAGGCGGGAATCGAACCCACGTCCCTACTTTACGAAAGTAGTGTTCTGCCACTGAACTATATCGGCTTAACAATTAAACAATACTAGTATACACATATTCCTTTAGGAAAAAATATACCCGCGAAGAAATAACTAAAGTGCCTAAAATGTCTGAAAAATTGAGCCAATGGCCGGGATTGAACCGGCGACCTCGTCCTTCGCTTACACCCCTTCTTTATATATACAAGGGGGCTAGACTGTATCTTAACCCGGTCAGACTTTCTGAAAGCGGATTCTCTTGTCAGTCGTTCGGGCGAATGTGCGACCATTTCGGTACACAACAATCGCCACGGTCTTGGCCTTCGTAACAATGATGGCTATTAACCGTTATTCGAGATTCAACAATGCGTTACCGCATAATTGGGCAGACTCTGTGCGAGTCACCATGGACGTGCTCTACCAACTGAGCTACATTGGCTTTTAAAGGGACAGTGGCCATACTAGTCTATTTTCTTAATCTTTTCAATATGCTCATCCAACATTTTCTTTAACTTTGTGTTGTTAAAGTAAACAGTAAGAACTCCATATTTATTTTTGAGTTTGTAAGTACCCTTCCTTAAGCTCTCTGAAACTACAATTGAAGGGTGAACTTGTTCTGGTTTGATATGTAGAGCTCTAACCCAATAATCTTTTACAATTTTCTTGTCTAAATCCTGAAATATCTGTATACCGAACCTTAATTTTGATTTTTTAATCTTAAATATTCGATCTAAAAATAAAATGAAGATTCTTATAAGTTGTGGGTCAGTATTTCCCAGCCTTACCGCATTTTTACTTTTCTTATATCCTTCTCCCCAAAACAACCCTAGCCCTAGTCCATATATGAATTCCTCCCCCATACCAATGTTGCCTGGGTCCTTAAAAGGATCTCCCTTCGGATTCCTTTTTACGTAAATAGCTTCTGCAATGGACCTTTTTGAAATGCCATGCTTTGCAATCCAATAATTTACACCATTTTCAGAACACTTAAAGATTGCTGCAATCTCACTTACTGATTTCTTTTCAATTGTATATAAACGTGAGAGGACCTTCTTCATTATCATGGTAGATATAGTACTCTAAAAGATACTTGTCTACCATATATTATTTATTGTCTAACTATGTTCAATTAATCTCTCTTATACTCTTCGTCGTATTTGTGAACAGTCATTTCAGGTTCTGTTCCTTTAAAATTTCCTTCCAATACATCTGCGTCGTCGGTGAATAAAATGTCGAGCCAATGATGAATAATGCGCGAACTAGCGGGTAAAAGGTTAAAAAGAATGGCAATGGTATATAGAGACATTGAAATGGTGGTATTCCAATAACTAACGATAATAGCCACTGCGGCAGAAAATACCGGAAACAATATTCGAATGTAGCCGCTGCGCCTATCGGCTTTGGTTATAAGCGATGTTTCTATTTTTGGATTCACTTCAACATGCCTTCTCATATAAAAGATAACGAGACCGATGAAAATAACGAGCGTGCCGTACACAGCAATGGCTACTCGCGAGTTCGGATACTCTCCTAAAAAGCGCGCCGCGAAAGGCACTAATGTGATAAGCAGAAAGAACAGTGCATTTATATTTGCCAATTCTACCGTTATGTTTTTTGCGTATATTGATGCAATAAAATGATGCGCCCGCCAGTACGTAAACAGCAAAGCGAAACTTATTACCATGCTCATAAATATTGGCCACAAGTTCCAAACCCCCGCCCACAACTGTGCTTCGCTCGCCGCGCCGCCAAAATTAGGAATCTTCATGTCGAATGCGAGGAATGTCATAACAATCGCAAATATACCGTCTGCCAACCCGTCGAGTCTGTGCTGTTTCATTAAAAGTATTTTAGCATATTTAAATGTTTGTCTTTGAATTTTTCAATTTTAAAAATTTTACAAAAAGAAACCCCTGACCGTGCACATGGCAAGATCAGGGATGTTCGATATGGTCAGAGATGACCTAGCGCGAATAGCGCCGTACAGGCCTGTCGCTGAGATTGGCCCCATCAGTGTCTCCGTGGTCTGCGAAGTCAGATATTGGACGTCTCTCGTACCAAGGAAGCGCCAAGGCTTCATTGTCAGCAATCGTTCTGGCGAACGAGACGGAAGGAACCTGAATGATCGGGGCTACTTGTTGACTTGAAGAAGGTGGCAGTTGCTGAATCATGATTTTGTCAGTTGGTCTGGTTGTCTGGATGCTTTCTGCTCTTCATCAAGCCGAATGCGTGAACCGGTTAAGGTTCCGCACTTGTTTGGGGCTGTTGTAAAGAACAAAAAATTCTCAAGATTGCCGGTTAGGCAGATGCGGCACAACGGGTGCGCATCATCTTGGGAGTTGGGCAACTATAACACACCACTTATTATCATGCAAGCGTCTGCCGGGCCTGCACTTACCCTGGTACACAAAATACCTAGCTTTATAGCCATTTTTATGGTACTCTGCGGGCAATGAGAATCAATAAATACTTGGCAGACCAGCAATACGCCTCACGCCGCGGGGCCGACGAGCTTATAAAGCAGGGTCGGGTCTTTATAAATGGCAAACTTGCTCGCCTTGGCGACACTGTTGAGCCTTCCGATAAAATAGAGGTTAAAGACCTCAGCAAGGCGGCAAAAAGAGTTAAAGCTGGTGTTTCTTCGAACGTAATTGAAAGTTCAGAAATTGCTTACTTCGCATATAACAAGCCAGTAGGTGTAGTCACCCATTCCCCTCAAGAAGATGAAAAAGACATTAGGCAAATGGTTATGGCATCAATAAAGAGTAATCCGCTTACAAAAAACATTCGCGCTGAAAAGCTCTTTCCTCTTGGCCGCCTCGACAAAGATTCGCATGGCCTCATTATTTTAACGAACGATGGACGCATTACAGGAAAGCTTCTCGACCCAGAAGAGCACCACGAAAAAGAATACGCGGTAGAAGCAAAGAGCCGCCTTCCTATCGACTTCGAAGCGCGCATGGAGCGCGGCGTGACCATTGAAGACGGCAACGGCAAGCGCTTCAAAACAAAACCTTGCGCAGTGCGTATAATTTCAGATAAAAGATTCACCATTATATTAACCGAGGGTAAAAAACGTCAGATACGTCGCATGTGCGAATCGCTTGGAGTAGAAATTAAAGACCTGAAACGAACACGCATTATGGATATTGAAATTGGAAAGCTTAGCGACAACGCCTTGAGGCAAATTAAAGGAGAAGAGCTTGAACACTTTCTGGAAGAACTTGGTGTGAGAAAACTTTAAAGTACTTTCGCGACTAGACGATTGCTGTGTCGCTTACTCTTTCAACCGTTCCATATATACTGAAATTGTGCGCCGTTTATATGGCTTGCCATCGCGAAAATGCTTATACGACTTGATGGCTTTGTGTATTTTAAAATAAGGGCGGAACATTTCGTATATTTCGTCTTCGGTATATACATGTTCAAATTCACCTATACGAGGATGAATATATGAATTTTTTTCACCTGCTTCATGGCCAGATACTCCGGTTTGCGGGTCTTTGAAATCTAGGCCAGGGTCTGGGTGCTCCAAAATAAGTTTCTTGGCATGAAAATCACCGTCTAAAATAAATGTCTTGAAGAAAAGCCACCCGTACGGCTTTATAACACGTACTATTTCCTGCAAAAGTTTTTGCCGATCTTTAGCGCGAAGAATGTGAGATACCATCATGTCGAGAACGACATCAACCGATTGATCAACCAAAGGTATAGGCTCTGCCGCAGACTGCGTCTTGAATGAAGTCATATCTGAAACCTTTTTTCCTTCTTTTGAAAAAACCTTTTCAGCTGCAACTGCCGCCTGCTCAACAGCAATACCTGACATGTCGAAACCGAAGCCTTTCATTTCATGTTGTTTGCAAAGGTATATAAGGTTGCGACCATTGCCGCAACCAATGTCTAGAGCCATCGCCCCTTTAGGAAATGGGTGCCATTCGGCATTGCGAATAGCCCATCGCTCGAATGTCTGAAGGTCAGAGGCCGGCTCCTCAGAGAGCGTTAGGTGTTTCGCATGTGCGTATTCTTTGTTCCAAAACGCTTTGCTCATAATACGGGAAGAGTACTATGCCTTATGCCTAAAAGCTACTACGCCAAGTGCCGCCTGCCTGGTAAGAAGGTACGCAGAAATAATAAAGATAGCACCAAAACCGAGCCAGTATGCCTGCTGCATTTCAAAAGGAACCGTTCCATCGCTGAAATTAGTGATTATCCAAAATGTATTTAGTGTAAAAAAGGCAAACGTTGCTTCAACGAAGCCAATGAGAATATGCATCACAAGACCAATGACCCCCTTCCCTTTCATAATATATGCGCCAGTAGCATTCAGTTCTGTCGCAATCTTTTTTTTATGTTCTAAATATACGAAATATGCCGCTACAAAAGATATAACAAGAAGTGCTACCCGAAACATAATATCGAAACCTAGCACCATAGATGCAGAAGTTCCGAACAAAAGGGCGGAGCCTGAAAGTGCATACCAGATCATACCGAAGGTGTTTATAAAAATAACAGTAAGAATTGGCCAGAGTGCCAGCCGAAATTTCTGGTCGGCGCCGAGCGTACGTGAAGTATTCATACTATAAAGTATAGCACGCTATTTACCCGATAAGACATCCTCCAGCAATTTTCCGTTTACGTAAAATTTTACGTTTTCCATATTATCGAACTGCTTCGCTGTTTCCTCTAGTTGAGCAATAATGCGCGGGTCGTCGCATACGCCGCCCGCCGAAAATGAACCCGAAAGCTGCACTTCGGTTACATCACCTTTCACTGCAATACTTTTAAATTTCAAATTTGATGCGTGCAGCGAATTACGCAATTCACCGTAACTTGATGTGGCAGTTTCATTTTTATCTGAAAGAAGAATACCAAGAGCCGCCATAAGTGGTGTAGTAGTAGCCAAAATTTCCTTATTAACACCAACGACGCTGTCGCCGCAACCAATCTGTTTACCTTTATTCCCATTATCATTGACAAGAATATAAAATACCTTCACGATATTTTTTTCGTTCAGGGCGTGAAGAGCTGTGTTTTTATCGAAAGGTACATCTTCATAAGGAACGACATCAACAGTAAAATAAATCCAGACGATGCAGATCGAAAAGATGACCATGCCGATGAATACTACATATGTGGAAATACTGACGTTTTTCATTATTTTAATTATACCTCACGCGATACTTACTCATACCTTAAACGACCATGGCGTACACTGCACCAATGGCCGCCGCGGCCATAAGCACAAAAGTAAGCCAGCCTATGGCTGCGGCGGCCTTTCCATTCTTGTACCGCCCCATAACATCTTGCCTGCCGCTTATTTGCACAATGAAAAGTATAATAACGGGCGAAATAATGCCGTTGGCCACTGCCGAATAAATGAGCGCCTGTATCGGGTCGAGACCAATAAAATTCAGACCTATACCCACAATAACCGAAACAACAAGTACTCCGTAAAATGCATACGCTTCCTTTAATTTTCTATAAAGACCAAATTTCCATCCCATACTTTCAGAAACTGCATACGCCGATGAACCCGCCAAAACTGGCACTGCGAGCAAGCCCGTGCCGATGATTCCAATGGCGAATAACGCATACGAAAAATCTCCGGCAAAAGGCCGAAGGGCCATGGCAGCATCTGCAGCTGTAGCAATATTTGTAATACCTTGGCTAAACAGCGTTGCGGCACAGGCCGCTATAATAAAGAACATAACTGCGTTTGAAATAAACATACCCGACCAAACGTCTATACGCATGTCTTTTATTCTTTTCTTTTTGTCTGCCTGCTCTTCTTCTGTGCTTAGTGCTTGGCCCGCAGCACCTGCAAGAATGCTGCCTGTGCCGTTATGCATGATATCCTCTTCAACTTCCTGCGATGTCTGCCAAAAGAAAAGATACGGCGAAATGGTTGTACCGAGCACCGCGCATAATATTAGAAAATATTCCTTTGAAAAAGAAAACGCTGGTACGACAAGATGCTGCAATACTTCAGACCAGTCTATGTTCACGAACAATGCAGAAGCGACGTATGAAAAAAGTACAAGAGCCAAATATTTAAGATAACGCGCGTATTTCGCATAACTCATAAAAATTTGAAGGAGCAACCCGCCGATGCCGAAGATAACAACAAGCCAGCCAAAAGACGCAGTCGGTGCCAGAAGCTGTACGCCTTTCGCCATAGCTCCGAAGTCGGCACCTATATTGAAAACATTTGCTGCAACCAAAAGAAAAGTACAAAAATACAACGCTTTTTTCGGATAATGCTGACGAATATTAGCCGCCAAACCCTGCCCCGTAACCAAACCGATGCGAGCGCACATTTCTTGCACTACAGCCATAAGAGGAAATGTAAGAAGTGCCAGCCATATAAATTTGAAACCGAACTGCGCACCAGTTTGAGAATATGTGGTAATACCCGATGGGTCGTCATCGGCAGCGCCAGTTGTTAGACCGGGGCCTAGCTTATGCCAATACTCCTCAACATCTTCTTCGGCTTTTTTTATGTAACCCATGTGTATAGTATATCGCGAAATTGCCTTATATAGTTCAAAAAGCAGCTATCGAGTATAGTCATCCCAAACAACCAATCTCCATCTTTTTTCAGGCGGGTAACATTTTCTACCTATCCAGCCGTCGCCAAGCCAACCGCTGTTATACTCGCACACTGTAATTGAAGCGTTATTGGAACTGTTTATAAAACTAAGCAAGTTATATTTCTTAGCATCCAAATCGTCTTGATGCAAAATATACGCTGCTACCATTTTAAGAAAAATGCTGTGGGTTACGATAAGTAATTTACTTTCTGTTCTACTACTCAAATAAGCAAGCAGGCGTCTGGCACGCTCTTTTAGGTCGCTAAAGTTTTCTTCATCAGAATATCTATAATCATCGTCATGGTAACTGTTGTCTATTAAATTTATGATGTGAGCAATTTGCGGGTCATTAGCATTTTTATTTACTATTTCAGTAGGATTGTGCCGCTCTACAAGAAGCTCAACGTATTCTGCTGGTTTTTTTATTTTTACGTATTCTGCAATAATTTCCGCCGTTTCTTTAGTTCGTGCGTACGGGCTTACGAGCATAACGTCAAACTGAGAATGTGCCAGCCTCTTCCCTGTTGCTGCAGCTTGTTCTTTACCTTTTTCGCTCAAGCTTCCTTCTGAACCCTGCCGAATATGCGCTGCGTTAAGCAAACTTTCGCCGTGACGGACCATATAAAAAAGTTTTCGTGCCATAACGTTATTCTATTGTAGCAAATCCATAGCATCAAGGATCATGGCGTGGGCCGTAGGCACAGGCCCAGCCCCCGGGCCGACGACTGAAAAAGTACTCGACCCTTCGTTTACAAAAAGTGCATTATTGACCCCTTCCGGTAAAACAAGATAGCTTCCAATATTTTTTGTATTGAACAATCCAATTTGAAGATGCAATTCATTCTGTTCATAGTGCGCGCCGGCAAGAAAGTCGTTATTCTTTGTTTTTGAAATTAAAACAAGAAAACGGTGCTCCTTCGGCTTATCAAGCGCCTTTCCCAGGCTTTCATTGTCTACCTGCAGATTATCGCTTAATTTTAAAGGATGCCCAAAAAAGGTCGACAGATTCGCCAAAATTATTCCCTTCTTGTGCAAGTCTCCTTCCTCTCCTTTAATAATTTCTTCAAAGGTGGCGGCACCAGGCTCAGCATACTTTCTTTCAAGCACCTCCTTAAGCACCGACTCTCTGCTTTCGCCAGTAGAGAGGCATGAAAAAATATAATTGAGAGTTCCGTTCAATACGCCGACTATTGAATCTACCTGCCCGATAATTGTTCCGCCATGTGTTCGCCCGTTTAAATATGACAGCATTCTGGTGCCTCCGCCTACCGTTGCGCTTATGCTGAGTCTTCCTGATTTGATATATGGCAATAATTCCTGAAAATTTCCTGCTAGTGCCCCTTTCTCGCATGTAATTACCGGAATGCCTTTATCGGCAAAATAAGATATGTATTCAAAAGCGGTTTTTCCATTGTCTGTAGGAATGGCAAGAAATGCAATCATCTTTTCGCCGCCTTCTAATGCATACTTCCTCCAATTAGATATCTCATCAACCGCCTCACCTTCTGCGTTTAAAATTTTATCAATAGAAAAAACATAACCAATTGACCATCCTAAATCTTTCATAGACCCTTCAATCTGCCTTTTTAATTCAGTGCCAATAGAACCGTTTCCTATAATTATTGCTTTTACCATAGAAATTACATCACATCCTCCGCTCGGTCTCGCACAAAGTTCATAAAGTTATTGAACTCGGCCAAGAGAAGCCTAAACGGCGTTTCAATGACCATGTCCATGAAGAACACGAAAAAATTTATTGCCGAGAACGACTCTGTAAGCCATCGGCCGAGGCGCATGATAGGAAATGCCAAAAGTCGCGCCGCGAGCGAGAGTGAATCTTTGTGACCAGCCTCATAACGCCAGCGTGAAGCAGCAGAGCGTACTCGCGTGCCGAAGTAGCAGACAAGGGCAATGAATACCAGAAAGAGCGTCAGACTTACAAGCTGAAAATTAAAGGCTACGAGCACGCCAATAATGATGCTGAAAGTAATGACATAAAAGAATGCGTTAAAAGCCATAACAGCAAAAGAAACGTGCGTTGAACCGGCCGAGGCCGGCAAAATTATCTTTTCATTTTTACCTTTAAGCAGATGCTCGACCGCCTTCTGTATTTTGGCGGTATTCTTTGAATCTAAACCGAGAGACCAGCGTGCCATTACAAGAAGAAGCAAGGGCGGAACAATAATATTCACAGCGAGAGCAAACGTGTCTACTGAGCCGAACATTAGATGGTCGAGCGGCACCTCGACTGCAAGGGCAATGGTAATTTTCGTTATAAGTATGTATATAAGGGCTCGCTTGCCGTTATCTTTTACCAGCTTGGTCAATTTCTGATATTTTGCCGAAAGCCTATTTCGTATTTCTGCCTCAACTTTCACCTTGTCGTGCAGCACGTCTCGGGCCCGGTCGCCGTACAGAAAAATCATTTCCTTCACCAGCTCCATGGCGATGCGCGAATTCTTTATTTTCTTAATCAGATACCAAACAAGCGGGTCGTTTATTTTTTCATCAACGTTTCTTGAAAGGTCATATATGCGGGGTGCAAGTTCGCTAGCCGTACTTCCAAGCTCGAATGTCTCATCTTTGCCTGAAAGAGTCGTCCATGTCGGATAGGCTTCTTCAAGCGCCGCAAAATGAAGCTCAGGGTTGCTCTGCTCTAACAGCGACCTCAACGCGACAAACCGAAGCGACGAAGTGAACCGCGCGCGACCTATGGACGGGTCAACTTTTATTGAATCTTTCAAAATAGAAAGCCAGGTCTCAAGAACTTTTTTCTCAAGGTCATTAGGAAATAATAGCCGGTATATTTCTATGGCCGCCATCGATCGCGTCCACTTCTTGAACGGATCGGAAGATTCTGAATGCTCTCTAGAAGTAAAAAGCGCAGTATATTTTTTTACAATAAAATCGACTGCTGCCGCATTTTCATCGGTAGCCAATGCCGCATCAACATAACCAGCCGTAACCAGGTCTTCAAGCAAGCTGGCGCCCATGTCTTCGTTTTTCTCAAAAATAAGCCGGCGCTTAAGCAGGCGCTCAATGGCCCGACGGCGTATCTGGTCGCCCTCGCCGTAGTCGATAGCATTTCGGACCTTCTCGTACCACCCAGCAGCTTTTTGGGTCATTGGATGCAGGTCGCCGTTCGCGTGCGGAGAAGCACCAGAAGCTTCTAAGTCTTGGTCTCCAGAATCCCCTTGTTTTTCGGCCTTTCTAAGGCGTTCAGCTATTCCCGCATGGCTAAGTAAGCTCTCTATATAAGAGCTCTTTTCAGGCCCACCTTCTGGTTGATTTTCTCGCTGTATTTCTGACATGGGCTTAAGTATATACGCGCTTTAAGCTTTGTCATCCACCACGTTATTATGAAGGAAATTGATCACTGCAGACAAATGTACCCTTACGAGAACTATCTGGCCATATACCGCCAGCGTCTGACGCAATAATAGCTTGCCCTGCTTTGCATGAAGCCGGGCCGCAACCGCATACTAAGGGAGCTTTATTGGTATCTGATGTATACCCCTGGGTCACAGGAGCACATATGAAGCTTTCAGATTTCTGGTTGCAAACTTTAAATGGATCGACCAAAGGTGCAGTCTTAATTGGTTTAACAGGATTTTTATATAATTCAGTTTTTTTACCTGTATCACTACTACTGGCAACACCAGAATAAATTCTGACGTTTGTGTCTGCAGGCGCATCGTATAATGATGCAAAATAAAGGTAGGAAACCAGCGCAGCAAGAATAACCATCAACGCCAGACAAACTGCTGAGATTTCTTTTGAAATTTTCATAATAGTAAGTATACCAAACTAAACCTCTTCTGGTGTTTGGCTCAACTTGTAGTCTTCGGGGAACAGGTACACCGCTACCCTGAAAATACTGTACGTAATGAACGGCGCCGCAAATACATCTATCGAATAATGCATATGGGAAAGAAGAACTGAAAAGCCCATTATGGCCGCAAGAATAAAAAATACATATCTCCAAAACTTATCTTTCCAGAACACTAAACCCATAAGAAACGGCATGCCTGTGTGACCAGAAAAGAAAAAACCGGCGCCCAAGCCTAAGTCGGTATAAATACTGTCGAAGAAACCTGTGGTTACCATTACTTGGTCGGGGTAAATTCCGAGGTGAGTCATGGCTATAAACATTGCTCGGGTAGCCATGAATAGCGCGCCTGCTTTTATAGAAAAAATAAGATATTTCGGACGCGACACAACCAAAAGAAATGTAATAGCTATTATAGCGAAGGCTCCCTCTACTATTGCAGCGGTCAAATCTATAACACTTATATTGTCGAGAAAAATATCATGAACAAAATTACTAGAAACTCTATCTGAATATGCCGAAGCGTAAAACTGAAAGATGGCCGCCAGAACAAAAATCACTAATCCAGAAATAAGCGACCTAGTTCTTTCTTTTGTGAAGAAACCTTGATAATTAAAAAGTTTTTTCATTAACGTATGTCTTCTTGTAACGAAGAATAAATACTAAAACCAACATATAAAAGATAAGACCATATACACATGTCGGAAGCCCAAGTGTGGCTAACTTAAACCCCTCAACTGCAAAACGAATAAGTTCTTGCACCACAAACGTACCGGCAAATACGACGCCAAGTAAAGACAGGGCAAGAATTGAGTTTGCTATTGCGATCTTACCATCTTTTCGAAAAACAAGAAGGGTTGAAAGTATAAAAAGAGAGACAAAGATAATAAATCCAAAATAACATGCGGGGTATCCAAAAAACTGGGGGCAAGTTTCGCCAAAAGCGCATGTTTTAGTAAAAAATTTTACTCCACTTAAGTAGCCTGAAAAAAGCGTTCCTGCCAAAGAGAGACCGTAGAGAATATAAGAATATGTTGTTTTTGTCATATTTTCATATTAGCACTTTTTATAGCGCGTGCTAGACCTCTTAAATGTATACCCACACTAATACACTTATCCCAAAACCCTTATAAGTTTAATTTCTTTATACGATGCCTTACTGCCCAGTACATGCTTCACAGGGCCAAGCGGTGCTTTGGCATAAAGGCGCGCATTATAATCGGGCGTTCCGATTGTGCCCGCTTCTTTGGCTAAATCGGGGTTAGCTTTGGCAAAAGCGTCCATAATTAATTGCTGCTTTTTGTATGGAACAGCCTTGCGCAAATAAATAGCGGTATCTAAAAAGAACGGGTCTTCTTCTGCTAATTTTTCAAGATGGTCGATGACGGTCTCTTCGTTTATCCCCCTTTCTTTAGCAATTTTTTTCAGGTCGAGGCGTTTTTCAACAAGAAGCTTTGTCTGCTCAAATGTTGAAAGTTTTTTTACTTTCACAGCGTGGCCTCCGATGCTGGTAATGTATTCTTTTTGCAATCGCAACTTTTCACTTTCACCTTTTTTGCCTTTTTCGAGCTCTTCAAGTTCCGTAATTGCCCTATCGGATGCCACACGCAATTTTTCATCAACCATTATCACTTCGTCGTGTACGCGAAGCGCCGTATCGTTTATTCCTAAAATTGTAAGACCCTCGAGAGTGCACACGCGCGACAATGCAACATAACCCATTCCCTTTTCAAATGAACGAGAAAGGTCAACCTCCACAGCATCGAGGCTCATGCCTTGGCTTTTATGCACTGTAATTGCCCACGCCAAGCGAAGCGGGTACTGAACAATAGAGGCTTTTACTTTGCCATCTTCTTCAATATCCCAGCTGGCTGTTTCTACTTTAATGATGTCGCCTTTAAATGTCTTAACAGTTGGGCCGCTTTCGTCAGCAATAACAACGACGCCGAGCGTGCCATTCACATAGCCTCCGTCAAAGTTATTTTTCACGAACATTACTTTCGCCCCTATTTTTAGCCGCAAGTGTTCAGGCGCAAGGCAGCTTTTTTTCAAGAGATCTACAAGAATATCTTTGCCTGAACTTTCCATATAATATTCGAACTCTTCTCCCTCTATGCTGTCGAGGGCTTCATCATTCAAAGTGTCGACGTCGGCGTTGTGAGTAAATAGACGTGTGGGTTCTATTTTTCTCGACAAACCTTCTTCGTCAGTATTTTCTGCGCCAGCATCAGAGCCGTTTTCTTTATTTTTATCAACTTCCTCTTTAAACCGTGTCTGCAATATTTCAAATGTATCTTCATTTACTTCGTTGTTGCGAATGTCGTTCAATACGCGTAGCGACACATCATCGGTTTGGCGGTGCTGTTCTTCTAAATAACAAATTTTAAATTTTGCAGTGCGCCATACTTTAGAATGATAAATAAAACGCGACGCCTGTTCGCCTTTTCGGGAAATAGGCGGCAGCTGAAAGAAGTCGCCGCAAAGCACAACCTGAATGCCGCCAAAAGGCTTGTCATTTCCTTTAAACGCGCGGAGGAGTTCGTCGACCATATCAATTCGGAAATGATGCATCATCGACACTTCATCGATAATAAGCACCTTCAGTTTTTCAAAACGTTTATGCAAATACTGCTTGTCGGTAAGCGCCGAAATATCGTGCTCGGTGAGCTTGTCACGAATGCCGAGGCCTGTGAAGGAATGAATGGTAACCCCACCCATATGCGTGGCAGCAATGCCAGTTGAGGCAGTAACACCCACATCAACATTGTTTTGCCGCAAATACGATATATATTCGTTTAACACATACGTCTTGCCGCTTCCCGCCGCACCGGTTAGGTACACGTTATAGCCAAGTTTAAGAATGTCGAGGGCGGTTTCCTGCGTCATGAGGAAGAGTATAGCACCCTAATATGCTACCAAGCCGCAAGTATAGCTCCCATTGCCAAAAACGAAACCAGAGATGCGACTATTTCAAATAACCAAAGGTTTTTTGACTTACCCATCCAGATGACGTCCATAGATGATGATGTTACAAGGAAACCAAGCCACGCCCAGAATGCAATTCCCATTCCGCCCACCACGTTTCCTACATTGCCATAGAAGCTCGCGGTTACATATATAAACATTGCCAAAACGTAAGCGCATACAACATTCATCAAGAAATTTTTCACCATCTGAGGAATCATATCTCTAAACTTTTCATTGCCTGTAGGGTGAATATTAGCTAATTTCATCCAAACTTTTCCGAACGCCGGGCCGTGAAATAGAAAGCCTATAACAAACGAAGCAACTGCCGCTACTAATACTGCAAGTAAATTTATTGGTAACATTTTATTTCTTTATTAATTTATAATTACTTACCGACTTAATTTTCTAATATACAGACAATTATACCACTTACACCGTTTTTAATATCCCCTGTGTTCCCCCTTATCTCTTAAACCATACAAAGCCTAGATACAGCGACAAAACAACACCCCCAATAAGTAACGGCACTGTTTGCGGCACAAACACTTCTGACCAATTTGCCCCTATTACAATACCTATTGCCAATACAGCAATTTTTAAAATACCAAGCTGCCACCACGTTAGAGTCGTATCTTTTGTTAATATATTCATACTTAAATTGTAGCATGCTTTGTGTACTTAATTACTGCATAGAAAAACACCCATATAAAATGGGTGTTTTTCGTTTGCGCGGTTGATGGGACTTGAACCCACGACCTCCAGCGTGACAGGCCGGCGCTCTAACCAGCTGAGCTACAACCGCATTTTTATGAATCTATCGAACACAACCTTCTTTCTGCTAAGAAAAAGTCCTGAATTCGAAGAATCCCTATGATTATACATAAAATCATGTAAATTCAAAGAACTATGGACGCTGTAGTTTAGACGGTAAAAATCCCCCTTCCCTTTCCTTAATGTCCCACCGAGTATACCTACCCGACTTAATCTGCCTTTCAATATACTCAAAAAATCCAGCGAAGCTGATGTAAATCCAGTCTGAATAGTCCAAGATTTCACTGATCTACCCTTATTTACATAGCCTACCCATACATGACCGTCACCGTCAAAATAACCTCTCACAAAGTCTGATAAAAACTTCAAAGGTACATTGGGGACGGCAAGGTTCTTTGTTTTTCTTTCAAGAAAACCTAGTTTTCTAAGATCATTGCACATTTCAACACTACCTATCTGCAATCTATGTGAAATATTCTTAATTCCCTTTTTACTTCTTAAACCTATCTTATGGCTAGACCCCATTTCCGATTTAATTTTTTCTAGCAATTCCTTATCGTTAATATGTAAACACCAATATTGACCACCCCTTTTGCCGACAGTGATGTAACCATCCGCAGCAAAAAAGCCTAAGATATAAGCCATCTGCGGCGTCCATTTTTTGAAAAAGTCTTTATTAACTTTTTTAGATGTAGGCACATGAGCAATCATAACAAATGACA
>OFRM01000078.1_pt1 | contig 39800 bp, 54 predicted proteins | sample 1543101 | NCBI WGS metagenome assembly OFRM01 (sample SAMN07774223, study PRJEB24372) | wastewater metagenome | isolation source: Exp Tend VB 0WW | collected 2016-02
AAGTTCTCCTTTTTTCTTTTCCAATCAAGACATAAACCGGACATCCATTCACACAGCCAAGATATTTTATCGTCCTCTTAACGACCTTATTTGACATACAGCAAGGGCAGGCCGTTTTCCTTAAGTACCTCAATACCTTGATCATCTAAATACAAGCTTCAAGGCGTAGTAAGTACCCGTTAAAACAAAGACCGTCAAAAACAGATCGAACCACCCATAATCGTAACCATCTAGTCGCACAAGATATTTTGTTCAAGCTTGAAACAGTTCTTACATTTACGTTGCTGAAACGTGCGCGTGTACGGAGATTCGGAAACAACCTTCCCATGATGCGTGCGCGTCAATACCATGGGGATGTTCTGCGGTTCTTCCCAACGGCCCCAATCATGTTTTTCCCAGACAAGCAAGAAGCGGCAATGTGTCTTAAAGCTCATCTCCAACTCCTTGATATATTATTCGACCAAGTCAGTAGAAAAATGATCGTAAATAGTTTCCACCCATACCATGCGTAACAAAGATAAAAACCAAGTAGGCCGATTGAGAATCCAAAAACCAAGCAAGCCATTCTCATTTTCTCCTCCTTGAAATATGTTCCCTGTAAGAATCTGAATGTTTAACGATTGTCTCCATGGTAAACGTACAGCCTATATCTTCAAGCTTCTCATAGACAAACTGTAAGCAATCCACGGCCCCCTCCCAGCCATCAAAGAGAGTGATCAACTGCTTGGCCGAACGTGCATTTCTCCTGAAATGTACTGCGTTCCAGTTCTTAGAGGCCTGTCCCTCCATGGGTAAGCCTTTAAGAACCTTCCAGGCGTTTACGACTCTCGCTATATCGCTCTGCGAGTCCGACGATTCTTCTTTAACAATCTTAAGCTCAACCATTTAAGCCCCCTCTAGATATAAGAGCCCTTGTTTCTTTGTCCCCTGCATATATAGGGGAAAAGAAATTAAAGTCTCTCTGTAAAACTTAAATTAATTAGAACTTATAAGTATGCAGGTCGTCGGTTGTGAGAACAAGGGCAAGAAGCACAGAGCCGACAGTTATTTTCACTTTTCTTCGCCCATTTTATTCTGGCTGGTCGAGATATGTTTGATTGTCACCAGGGAAACAAAAAGCCCCGATCCCATTTCTGAGATCGAGGCTTTCTTTGCTGAAATTGTCGAACGCTCAACTTGCGAGAAGGCGTTCAACGTAAATAGTCTATATGTTTTCGCAAGTTGATTGTTCATGTTTTGTTTTTAACCTTTCCTTGTTTTAAGATCAAGCCAATATCCCCGACGGAGCCTCGTCGGTAAAATCACGATTTAATCTTTATGTAACCTACCCATCTTGTTAACTGTCATATTAGTTGACATCTAAAGGAGCCTTTATGATAAGTCTATTGATTATGATTGCCTTGATCGGGTTTGGGGCCTATGTCCTTATCCGCTTTGTGCCCATGCCTCAAGCCGCCAGAACAGCCCTCATCGTTGTGGCCGTCTTTGGAATTATCCTTTACGCCCTTCATGCGTTTGGTATCCATATCCCAGAGGTACCCGTTCCTCAAGTTCACTAGACCTTCTTCCCTTCAAGGTTCTTTTTCTTCCAGTTTTCCCATCTCTGGATGGCCCCCTTACGGGCTATGTCGGCCTTTTCCTTGTCTGTTAGTTTAAGGTTTCTGGCCTTACCACCCATCTTTCCTAAAGCTTGAGCATATTTATTCTTCATAAGTCTCCTTTACACCTGATAATTCGATAGCCTTTCTAAACGATCCGAAGCGTTTACGGATGGCGGTTATACCTGGATATTCCGGTCGTCCGATAAAATCTCGGTATTTGGGGATCCTTTTGTGTTCTGAAAAGAACCTACGGATACCCGAAAGCATGGTGTCCGATTCAATGAACAGCGGCCCCCTCTTAACGACATCTACCCCGTTTTCCTTACGCCAGTTATTAAGATTCCCGTAATGGTTTCTCATCCAAGCGAATAGGGATGGATCGTGCTTTGTAAGTTCTATTTCGGATGGGTCCCTTCCTACAATATCGGCCACCATCATATAACGCCTACTTACCTGCTCCGGACACAGCCCGAACTTATTCTTATGGGCCATGGTGTTACGGGCTTTCTTCATGTACCGACTCTTAGTCCTACTGGTTATGCGTTTAAGCTTTTCCAGGGATGTTTCCCTTACCTTTTCAAGCCTTTTAAGGTTTATCTTATTGCTGGCCTTAATGGATTGAATTTCTGAGGTACGGTTACAAGTTAAAGGGACGCTTAAAGGAAGCCCGTATTTAACTCGGTAATCGTAGGCGTTTATCTTATGGACGGGGATGTGGTGGCAGACGCTTTTTAACCACTTTCCACAGATATGACACTGGATTAAGTCGTTAACCACGTCCCTAAGTAAAACCCCATTGAATCCGTGTCCCCCTTCTATTGGCATAAGGGGAGGCTCGACCTTAAAGATTGTTTCTATCTTTCGGTCCGGATCGGAATGGAGCAGGATATCTTGAGACCAGGTTTTAGCGGGGGAACTTTGCATTTTCAGACCTCCAAATCGCATAAGCGAAGATGCCTACAAGAATGATGCTCGTTATAATGAACCAGGTCGAAGTAAAGTAAGGGCCGTCGATTGGTTGCATTTCAGTCGTACCAGCAACGTACATAATGGCTATCGATGCTAAATTCATCGGCCTTTCTAAACATCTTAGTGAAATTAACTATTTCATCCGCAGTTGCAATTCCTCTAAGTTCAACGCCCTCCACCGATACCCGAACATCTGAGCGTCTTGGTGTTACAACGTACCCATGAACCGTAAAGCGTGGATTTTCTTTTAAGAATCCTAGGATTTCACCAATACTAGGGCAGTCGTTTTGTTGTTCTTTTGGATCGGCCATGTCCCCATCAACAAGTTCTTTAAGCTTTTCATAGCTAAGATCTTCAAAATGCTTGATGTCGTAACAGGTGGGGTCTAGCTGATAACCGAAGATAATCTCGTCTCTTTTTGCGTAGTTTGTTTTCATTTCCGTTTTCATGTTAGTTCTCCTTTTCTTGTAGTAAGGCTTTGGCTTCCATTTCTTGCATTGCTTCAAAACATACGGCGCATCCTGGTTCAATAACTTTATGGCCCATCACCATCTTCACCATCGGGGCCGCAAAGTCTTCCATTTCTCCGTCGTGACAACCTGCTTCATGGCAGTTAAAACACTCGCAGATTTCATGGTAATCAGGTGGGTTAAAGCTTTTGTCGTAGGCCGAATCGGCCCCATTCGTATCAAAGAGACGCATTTTTATCCTCCTCATTTTTAACTAAAGCAACTAATTCCATGGCCATCTTTTTAAAGTCAGCTAATTCTTGGTTATCAAATTGAGCCCCATTCCATTTGGTATTAAATCGGGCTCTTTTGAACCGCATAATGGTTTCCTCTAATGAGTGGAAAGCCTTGCGATAATGTTCATCTGCGAAAACCTGGGCTCTTATTTGCGTTTCTGTTGGTACATCTGGTCTAGCTGTTTTCATTTTGTGCCTCCCTTAATTACTGCCTATACACACAATATAACCTATATATATGCTCAGCGTCAAGCACAAAATAAAGATATTTTTAACCCTGAAAACAGGCTGATTTTTGGTACCGTTTATCTGTGAGGGGGGAAAGCCTTTTTAGTCCTAGAAGGTGCAAGCGTAATAACTGCATCCGCACAACGTGGATGGCCCATGGGCTTTGTAAGTACCACCACGCAAAGAAGGCAATCTTTGAACGTAAAGCTAAAAGAGATAAATTGCAAAAGATGCAAACGAAGAAAGATTAAGGTCCCCAAAAACCACAACGACTACCTGATTTGCCTTCATTGTTTAGACCGGATTTGCCGTGAGCGTAAAAGGCGTATTCTTCTTGCGAGACGTGCCTACGTCGGTGTCGAAAGACAACAGCAAGATTTTAATGAGGATAGCGGGTGCAATTCCCCACCACGGCGAAAGACTTGACAAACAGCAAAATCAAGTTATATTTAACTCTCAGTGATGACAAGAATTTCTCACATATAGAAGGCTAACTCGAAAGGGAACGGGTTAGCTATTTTTTTGTTTAAGGAGTCCAATATGGACATGACGCAATCAGATCAAAAGACAATGGTTAATTCCCCTAACAACGCCCCAGGCCGAACGATTGAAGTTGCCACCGACATCCCCTCCAACAAACTAGAAGGAATGCTTGGCGCAGATGCCTACGCCGATTTCCCTACCTCCACCACCATGAGCTTTGAAACCTACAAAGGCCGTATGCCCGCCCTTGAAGAAGCCCTCGGGAACAAAGATAGCGTAAAAGGTTGAGCATCAATTAGAATCCAAAAAAATGCGTCTCCAAAAACTGGGACGACCGCCAGATTCAATCAAAGAACTTTGTCGTGCTTATGTTCTTAACGATAAGCTTATCGAAAGACTCTGCAAGATCGCGGTTTCAGCTCCAAGGCACAATGATCAAATTAAAGCTATTGAGCTTTTGCTTGATCGTGGTTTTGGGAAAGCCGAACAGGCTATCGACTTAACGACCCATGAATCCGATAGACCAACAACCGACGCTCTTATCGAAACGCTTACAGCTCTTAGAAACGAGCTTGACGGTCTTAGAAAGGGAAATCAGCTGGAGACAGCAAAATGATGCGTTTGACTTCTACCAGCCGAACTTGCCGATTAGCCAACTTATTGAGCTTGTCGGGACTAGGCAAAACCTCCTCTACATCCTTAGCGCGGCAAATGGAATCGGAAAGACGGTTGCTCTCGTTAATATCGCGCGGGCTCTTATGTTCGGACCGAGTAATCGATTCTTTAATTTCCCGCTATTTAAAGAATGGCCATACCCAAAGCGAATTAGATTCGTTTCAGAAGTCTCTCAGGTTAAGGATGGAGGACCTTTGCAAACGGAAATCCAGAAGTGGTGGCCTAGAGGAAAATACAAGTCCAGGCGGAACGGAGGTGTCCATTACGACAGCCTCTACGAAGCGAATGGGTGGGCGTTTGAAGTGATGACCTACGATCAGTTACCCAAACAACACGAAGGTGCGAATCTTGGTTGCGTTATGTTCAACGAGCCGCCTCCTGAGAACCTTTGGACCCCGAACATATCAAGGCTACGGGCTGGAGGGATTGGGATTGTTGGGATGACACCGCTTACGGAAGCTGGATGGTTCTTCGATAAGGTGGCTCCAAGGCATCAGGATTACACGATCTATGCGGACGTTGAGACGGCTTGCATCCAGCATGGAACCAGGGGACATTTGGAGCATGAGCATATTCAGAAGATGATTTCTGAATACGACGACGATGAGAAAGAAGCACGTATCGAAGGCCGTGCGATGTATCTAAAGGGATTGATATACAAGACCTTTAACTCGAAAGTTCATGTACTTAGTGAAGTAGTAACCCCGCCCTCAAACGCCACCATCTACCACGTTGTAGATCCACACACCGATAAACCGTTTGCCTCTATCTGGGCCTTTGTTGATGGCCGTGGGGACGTAACGATCTTCGATGAGTGGCCCAACAGTGATTTTAATGCGTGGCGTAACTGCCAAACCAGCCTCCCCGAATACAAGCAGATCTTCCTAGCCAAAGAGAAAGGCTTGTACGTCCACAAACGGATCATTGACCGCCACTTCGCAGAAGTGACACACCTATCGGGGATGACACGTAAGACGTTGAGGGACGAGTTTTCGGACATTGGTATCAACTTCATGCCCAGCTACCAAGCTAGGGAAGAGGTAGAGACGGGGATCCTTAAGGTTAAGTCTTACCTGAAATACGATCCCGACCGCCCTATAGACATTGTCAACAAACCTAAGCTGTTTATAAATCCTCACTGCCAGAACACGATCAAAAGCTTCCTGCGTTGGTCCTACGATCCAAAGACCGACGAGCCTCAAGATGCCTTTAAAGATTTCGCAGATACGGTACGTTACCTGCTAATGGATCACCCAGAGATAGACGTGCCGATCCCATACGAACCAGCAAAGAAGATGTGGTAAGGGTCAACGACCCGCAAGGAGAAATAAAATGTCAGACAGAACAAAATTTACGAAGGTTACTAGCTCCGATAGCCCCAGCCGAGCAGACATGCCTAAAACAGAAGACACAAACTTCCAGCCAGCCAAACTCAGCGATCGGGCCAGAGAAGGACAACGAGACGGAAACTGGAACGAACTTGACAAGGGCAACACTTATGGAATGGGCAATAAGTTTAACGAGGCTAGCAAGGTCACTAACCCAGGTGGGAACTACCAAGGATCAATCGACAAAGGATTAACGGGCGAGTACGGTAACTTCTCCGAGAAGAACGCTTCTATCGCCAGATTGGATAAGGTGGGCAAGTCCTACTCAAATAGCGGAACGGTTTATAACTCAGATCCGATCCCAGAGACGTACAAACCAGCCACCTCAAACGGCAAACCGCCAGCGAACGCCGTTGTCTACAACGTGACCAAAAAGGATAGAGATTGAACAACCCGCAAACAAACCAGAGCAATTTCACGGTTAACCAAGGTCTCTTCCCTTCCGATCGTCCAGATGTTCCGATGATGGGGCAGGTGAATGACATGGTTAATCCGAACCCTGCTCCACCCATAATGTCCAAGAGTCAAGCGGTTGACCAAGAGATTATCGGGATGGTTACGTCACGGTTTGAATTGTCTCGCACATGGCGGAGGACCCGCAGACTCATTTGGGACAAAGCTTGGCAACACATGAAAGGGATCTACGACACATCCGGTAAGGCTCAATGGCAATCCAGAACGTTCATGCCATTAACTTCCAAGGTCGTTGAAGTGATTGTATCCAACCTTCACTCCGCTGTCTTTGGCCCTGAGATGCCTGTCGAATACCAGACCAAGCGATCCGATTTGGATCAGCTAGTTAGATCCACAAACGAAGTTATCCAGACCGACTTTGATAAGTGCCAGGCCAAAGCCCAGATGACGCATTTCTTGAGGAATATGTGCGTCATGGGCACAGCCGTTGGAGAGGTAGGTTACGCCAAGTCTTTAGAGACGGTTATGATCAAGCAGAACAATAACCTCCCGCCTCAGATGATGGACATGGTCCAAAGCTTAGGTATCGCTCCTCAGGCCCAGTTTGTCCCTAAGACCATGCTTGTTAAAGATTTCGCAACGATAACGAACGTGGATATCTACGACATTTACCCCGAACCACGCTCCCTAGATTTCACCAAGGATCACTGGGTCATTCAGAAGTCAAAGATTACTAACAGGGACCTTAAGATGGGATCGTTAGACAAAGACCCTTACTACAGGTTCGATAACGTGACCGACGATTTGCTTGAAGGTTCTGGGATGGAACGGGTGGACGAGGATCCTGAGAAACAGACACGACGTTACGCCTTGCTTGATTACGCTTCCTACACCCACTTCTTAGATCCGGATCGGGAACATACCCTTTACACCTACTACGGCCAGATCCCCGTCTGGTATTTGGACCCGACGCTCATGAACGACAAGGATCGCCAATACGATTCCGTTCCTGGATGCATCAAGGTAGTGGATGGTCAGTACGTTATCTGGAAGAGAATATCCCCTTGGCGTGATGGCGAACCGCCTTTCTTCAAAGGTAACTACATTCACATCCCGACCGAGTTTTATGGGATTGGTGTGGCCGAGCTAGTGATGGGCCTTCAGATCGAGAAGAACGAAATCCGTAACTCGCGCATGGACAATATCAACATGGCCCAGAATAAGATCATAGCGGTCCTTAAGGATTTGATACCTGCCGGAGAACACAAACGCTTAGTGTCAGAACCTGGAGCCATTTGGCTATTTAAAGGCGTGGACGATGTTCGTAAAGCCATGCAACAAGTAGAGATGGGCAACGTCAACCAAGATACCTGGATCGCTTCCAAGGAAGTAGACCAAGAGGCCCAGGAAGTTACCGCCGCCAATAAAGTAACTCAGGCCGCAGGTGGTGGGGAAGACGAGGCCGGAGGCGGGACGTTCCGAGGACAGATGCTTAATGTCCAGCAAGCGACCGGACGTTGGATGCTTTATGCTCGGATGTTTGAGTGGATGGGTTTGGTTCCGGCCATGAAGAAGTTTTATCAGCGGATCTACCAGTTCAAAGACTTGAAGGAAGCCCAGGAGACGTTGGGCGGTATCCGTGGTCAACAGTTCCAATTTCTAAGCCCTGAGGACTTGGACAAGATAGCCAAGATGGTTCCTTTGGGTGTGATGACCATGGAAAACAAAGGGGTCAAGCTTGCCCAGATGGCCCAGTTTGCACAACAGTGGAACGGCCAGGTCTGGTTTAAAGCTTTGGAGTTTGCCCGCAAAGAATGGGTGGAGATGGGCAACCCTGAGCCTGATTCGGTTTTGTTCAGCGACGAAGAGATGGCAAAGGTTAACCAGCTTAAGCAGGCGGCGGCTATGTCGATGATGGGCCCTGTTCCTGGCGAAGGTGGGATGGGTGGTATGCCTCAGACCGGACAAGGCGGTGGGGTTCCAGGTGGAATGCCTGTATCAGGCAATGTTCCAGGCCCCAGCAACGGTCTTCCAAGAGTAGCGGCTCCGGCCAGGGGTCCAGGTGCCTCCCATTTTGATGGACAAGGGATGCCGATGCGATGAGCGAACCAGACGAGAAATACAAGACGCTGGTTTATCTCATTGAAAGGGTGGGAGTCCTAGCTGTTCTTTGTGGCGTCCTTCTTTGGTTTATGGGGACTGAGTTTCGATCTTTCAGGCAAGATACCTTATGGGCATTATCGCGTTGTATTCGCAACGAACGGGCGATCATGCAAAAGCTAGAGATTCCGGTTGTATTGGATGGCGAGAGAAAAGAATGATGACAATGACCCAAGAGGAACGAGAAGCGGCGATCCAAAGAGCCAGTGGTTATCGCGAGATGATGAAGGGATGGGCCTGGAAAGACTTTGAAAAGATTCTGGATGCTATCCGCCTCAACGCCTTGGAAGGTGCCATTCAGTGCAAAGATATTTCAGACGTTCAGCTTCAAAGAGGGCGTGTTTTGGTTATCGATGAGATTAAGAGTACGGTCGCTTACATCCTGGAGCCGATATGAAACCTATGACACTTGAACAACAGCTTAACCAGATGAAGAAGATAGAACACTATTTAAAGATGAATTTCCCTAACCCGATGTGGTTTCAATACGGGGTTTTATATTTCAGCGGGAACTAGGGTCATTGACCCAAGATTTGACCATACCCACGGGAAGTGGCGGTCAGAGAGGAGAATCAAATGAGTAATGAACAGAATCCAGAGGTTAGGTTAACTTCGGCGGACATACTGAAGCAGATCGAGGCGGCAAAGAAAGAACTCAAGGAATCGGGTCTTCCTATCACAGGACAAATTGCCAACGAGATCAACGCTTCGGAGTCCACACCCAAAGAACCAACCAAGGAAGAAGTCAAGCCAGAACACTCACAAGGTGCGGCAAAACGGGTGGAAGCCCCTACCAATGAAGAATTGGACTTTAAGGTCTGGGCAAAGAAGAAAGGTATCGATTGGACGACAGACGATACGGTTCTTAAGGCCTTGCATATGTCGGATCAGCAGTTTCACGAGAAAAGAGCTAAAGAGAAAGTGCAGGAAAATGGACAGCCTCGCTACGTTCCACCGCCTCCTCCAGCTTATAATCCTCAACCGACGTATCAGCCAATGAATGATCGCATCATGAATGAAAACTTAGCTCGCCAGTACAACATACCGCCGGAAGATATGGGAAGGCTTTTACCGCTTCTCAAAGACTTCCACCAAGCGGCAAGCCAAGCTGACCGAGTTGCGTTTCAAGAAAAGATGGCAAAGATCGAACGTGAGAACCAGAAGAATTCTGTTTTCCGAGAATTATCTTCTGACCCTGTCTTCAGAAACCCTAAGGTCGCTATTGAGTTTCACAGCGTCCTTGAGGCTATGCAAGCCAGCGACCCAGAATCCTTCGAGTTAGATCCGAACGCATATAAGCGAGCCTACGATAGGGCTTTAGCGAATATCGGTCGCAGAGATCTCGAAGGGCAACCATTAGCGGAAGGAGTACCGCCTTCGGCTCGTATGATGCAACCGCCCACGACCCCTCCAAGACCGTTAGGTCAAGGAAGCGGGGGTGGAGCATTAGAAAACGAGAACGGGATTGATGCCGCAACTTTTGCCAAAGCTCCCTTAGAAGAAAAGAAACGGATCCTGGAGAAAGCAGGTCTTCGTCCAGCCTATTGAGACCCATGAGAGTTTAATAGGTAAATTACAATGACAGTTACATTAACAACTGACGCTGGGATTACAGGAATGGTAGGAATCTACTATGACCATGTATTTCTTGAGCGTCTGGAAGCAAATCTCGTCTACGATAAATACGGCGAACAGCGTCCACTTCCTGAGAATCAAGGTAATACGATTGTATGGCATCGGCTTAATAACCCGATCGCTGGTACCGTTCTTACGGAAGGTTCGACGCCTGGCGCGAGTGTTGTGTCCGCGACGAAAGTCTCAGCGACGTTGGTCTTCTTCGGAGACCTTCGTTCAGTATCAGATCAAGTCACAGCAACGGCGGTCTGCCCCGTTGTGGAAGAAACGGTTCAAGCTCTTGGATATGGTGCGGCCCTTACAAAGGACAACATCATTCAATTAGCGATTGGATTCGGTTCTGCCACTTCTGCGGGTCTTACCTTCTCTCCTTCAACCAAGATTCCTTCGCTTTACAGCCAAGGTTTCCCTTTGATGGATGGAAACTTGAATACAGTTACCTGGCCTACTTCGGGTTATGTCCCGTTCTTAGGTGGTACGTATTCTGTGATCCCGACCATTGCACAAGTTCGTCAATGTGTGACTGCGCTTAAAAACTTGAATGCGATTCCGTTCGAGAACAACCTCTACAAAGGAATCATTCACCCAATCGAATCCGATTACATCCGTCGCGACAGCACGTTCCCGACCTGGATGGCTTACAACAACCTTCAGGCTATGACGAAGGGTAAGCTCGGAGTGATTGAGCGAGTGGACTTTGAAGAAAGCTCGAATGCGATGACGGCTTCAGTGTTGGCTTCTGCTTGGTCCTTAGGTTACTTCTCCGGTGGAGGTACTGTTTACGGTACCCTCATTTTCGGAAAAGGTGCCTACGGAGTGACGAAGCTTGGCGCGAAAGACGCGAAGATCAATGTTACGACTGGAGCGGACAAGACCGATCCTCTTAACCAATACACCCTCATCGGGTATAAATTGGCGATGGCGGCTAAGATCTTGAATCCTTCGGCTGGTATCATCTTGACGCATTACGTTCAGTTAGTTCCGTAGTTAGTTCTGTTTAAAGTGGGGGGGTCGTTATTCCCTTAGCGGCCCTCCCTTTTAAACACTTTTAGGGTCATTGACCAACAGGAGATACGATGAGCAGAGTCAAAGGTTCAAAGAACAAAAAGAAGGTAGAAGCGGTAGAAACCATCCTCAAGAAAGCGGATGAGCCAAAGACACCAAATAAATTTACTTGTCTCTGTTCGCATAAAGAAGAGTTACATTATGGGGGTGAGAAAGGTTATTGCAACGCCGCTGGATGTGGATGCTTAGAATATAGAAAATGACCTTGACGCAGAAATTCATAACTTTTAACCAACCGGACCTCGGCGAGGAGGAGATGGCCGCCGTTATGGACGTTATCCGGTCCGGATGGATCGGGACGGGCAAGGTGGCCCACCAATTTGAAGAGGAATTCGCTGATTTTATGGGCGGAGGATACGCCGTAGCCGTTTCTTCGTGTACGATCGGCCTCCAGATGTGCCTAGAAGTATCCCAAAGCGAGGAAGTAGATGTCATTACAAGCCCGCTAACCTTTGCGGCGACCCTAAATTCCATCATAAACACAGGACTTACCGCCGTTTTATCCGATGTCGATCAAAATGGGTGCCTGGATCCAAGCAAATTAAGGATCGACGACCGTGTCGGTGCGATTATCCCCGTCCATTACTCCGGAACCCCCGCTGACGTCCAATGGATACGCGAAAAGGCCAAGAAAATCACGATAATTGAGGATTGTGCCCATATGTTCGGCGGGAAGATGGACCGATTTGGCGACTTCCAGGTTTTTAGCTTCTACGCCAACAAGAATATCACCTGCGGGGAAGGTGGGATGATCTTGGTTAAGGACAAAGAATTGGCCGACGAACTCAGGATCCTATCCGCTCAAGGCATGAGCCATGGAGCCTGGGCCAGGTACGGGAAAGGGGCCATAAAGTCGTACAGCGTGGAGAGGATTGGGTTTAAAGCCAACCTTCCGGACATCCTGGCCGCCATAGGTTTGGTCCAGTTACACCGATGGCCGGAGATTTACGAGAAGAAGACGGTTGTTTGGGATATCTACGAGAAAGAGTTTGGTCACATGCCTTTAGGCCACAGCAAGCATTTCTATCCTCTCAGGGTTAAGAACCGAGACGATAAACGTAAAAGGCTCCACGATTGGGGTGTAGGGACTGGGATCCATTACAAACCCCTTCATCTTGAGCCTGCTTACGAGCATTTGGGATACAAGAGGGGCGATTTTAAGGTGGCCGAGATGTGGGGAGATACGGAATTGAGTCTCCCTGTGAGTGCGACAATGACAGCCGACGACGCCTATCGTGTGGTTGAGGCGGTAAGAGATTGAAGACCTTAATCGTTGGAAGAGGAGAGGTAGGACGGGCCCTTTACGATGTTCTCTCAAAATACCACGACACCTACATTAAAGATTTAGAAGACCTTGAAATTAAAGGGATTGAGATCCTTCAGATAGCCTACCCCGAACACGATGGATTTTCTGATACGACCAAGAAATACATTGACCAATATAAACCTAAGCTGACGATCATAAACTCATCGGTCGCGTTAGGGACAACGGTTAAATGTGGACCGAACGTCGTCTACTCGCCTGTCCGAGGAAGACACCCTAAACTTTCCACCGATTTACTGATTTACTCCAAGTTCGTTTTCGGAGGAACTCAAGAGGATCGTGACCTTGCCTGTAGTTACTTTCAGGAATGCGGGATGAATACCTCAGAACACGAATTTTCTACGACAGGCGAACTTTTAAAGCTTCTTTCAAATGTTCACATGGGCATAGAGGTAGCTTGGCGACAGGAACTTGAACGGATGTTTGTTAAGTTCAATGTCGATGAGTTTGCCTACCAGGATTGGGAAAGAAGCTACCGGAACGGGTATTTAAGGTCTGACGACATGGATCTTATACGCCCTATGATGAATGCAGGCCCTATCGGTGGACACTGTATCCTCCCCTGCACGGAGATCTTAAATAAGCAGTTTCCATCCAAGATTTTAGACTTTGTATTAGAAAGCAACGCAAAAACTAAGGGAGACAAATAATGGAGATGCAAGTTTTGGAGCCGGAAAAGAAAGTGATTAAGTTTGAGGCCGATCCTTTGTTCAGTGTGATCGTCCCGATACACGATTTACCGCCGATGGTACTTAAGAGATGCCTGATGTCTCTTAGAGATCAGGATTACGAGAACAAGGAAGTGGTCATGGTTCTGGATGGTCCAAATGCGGAACTAAGAACCATCGCCGAAGCCTTTCCAGAATTTAAGCTTATCGAGATCGAACACGCCGGAGCCTGTGCCGCACGGAACGCAGGATTTAAGGAATCTACTGGCGATATCGTTTCTTTCTTTAACTCAGACTATATTGCAAAGCCTGGGATGATCAGGATGTGGGTGGACGCTCTTAGGAACAATAAAGACTGCGGGTTTGCCTACGGAGGATACGAATACAATTCCTCGAACCGATGGTCCTACCCTTCAAAGCCTTTTGATGCCTATCAACTAGACGTAGCAAACTACATTGACTGCGGATTCCCGCTATGGAGGAAGTATGTTGTCGAATGGGACACGAATTGCAAAAGCCTCCAAGACTGGGATTTCTGGATCAGGGTGGTCAAGACTCATAATGTCAAAGGTCATTATCTGGGGCGCGATTATAGTTTTATCGCTGAGATGCCTAGAGCCAAGGGGCTTACTGAAGATTCTTCTAATAACTGGGTTGATCGGGTTCGCTACATTAAAAATAAGAACGGTATTCCTGAACGAGATCTCGTCGTTACTTCTCTCGGAGCCCCAAACCACGGAATAGAGATTGCGAAACTTCTAGGAGCTGACTACCGAGATGACACGATCTTAAAGCCATGGGATTATAAGGCTCTCTATATGATTGGCTTTTACATAAACCCCAACGAGTCTCATATCAACGAACACGCTCGGATCTTGGCTATGTTCAAAGACAAATATCCGAATACCAAGCGGATCGTCCATTTTGTAGGGGCCGACATCTACAAGCTACGGAAGTTCCCTTACGACTCTCTTAAGTATCTAGCAGGTGCGTTAAGAATTTCATGCGACCGCATCTTGTCGGAGAACCAAGGTGCCCACGACGAACTCCTCGAATACGGAATCCCTACCGAAATTGTCCCTATCCCGTCCTATACTGAGAACTGGGAAGTGAAACCTCTGCCCAAAGAGTTTAAAGTTTCAGCTTACTTGGTCCAGCCTGGGTACGGGATAGGCGAATCTGATTTCGATAAATACTGTTACGAGCAGACATTGTCGATAGTAAGAGCGATGCCGGATGTTCAGTTTACGGCTTACGGTCACGGAGGAACGGACATCGATTATCCGAACCTTAAACATTGCGGGATTATCCCTAGAGATAAGTGGCCGGATTACGTTTACGATAACTCCTGCCTTTTGCGATTGGTCAGACATGACCATAACCCGATGGCCTCGAACGAGTTTATTATGGCGGGACGAGATGTCGTGACCAACACCTACACGCTAGGGGCCACGATGATCGATACTTCAGGACACCACGAGATTAACGAGTGGGACAAGTTCTCCGAAGGATTCAACACTACGAACTGGCCGGAGACGAAGCTTTCTGTGATACAGAAGATTCGGGCCATTAGATACCGTGAGCAGAGAATCGATGCCATTGTCGATTCGGAAGAACTGAAAGAGACTTTAGATAGAAATAAATACATCGAGAAGATAAGGGGGATGTGTGGATTATAAGATTAGTTTCGTAATGCCAGTATTTAACGCTCTGGCGTGGATCGGAGAAGCGATTCAATCGATTCTTATGCAGACGGAGAAAGCGATTGAACTGGTTATCGTTAATGATTGTTCTACTGACGGGACCAGGGGATTCCTGGATGACTGGGCCGCCAAGTTCCCGAACGTAAAGATCATCCACAACGAGACAAATTTAGGGGCAGGGATGAGCCGTAATATAGGTGCAGAGATGGCTACAGCCCCCATCATTGCTATCACCGACGGAGACGACCTTAACGCCGACGAGAGGGCCGCCTTAATCCTTAAGCATTTCGAGCTAAATCCGGAGTCCGAATTGGTGACCTTCCCGTATTTATCGATTGGCTACTACAATGAACGTATGGAGTCATTTGACGGAGAGCCATTTGATTATGAAAGATACGAAAAGGATGGAACTATTAACTATTACTGTAACCCCAGTGCCGCAGTTAAGAAAGATTCTCTTATGGCCGTAGGTGGTTTTGGTAAAGAAGAATTCTCCGATACCGTCCGAAAGACAGACGACCAAATTTTCATAGACAAATGGCTTAAAGCTGGAAAGAAGATTGATTTTCAAGGCGGAGCCTACGTTGTCTTCCACAGAAACCTCCCTAATTCGATGATGTCCAAGATCCGTGGCTGGAAGCCTGAATGGGCCGAGGCCCAGAAATGATTAACGTAATCGACGATAAGACAACCAAAGAGGAACTCTTAGCGGAGTATAAGAACTACCCCGTCACCGGAGGCCAGAACCTTTTAGAGGAAAAGCCTTTCTATGAGGCGAGGCTGGCCCCCATCTTCTTTGAAGTTCCCATGGGATCCAAGGTCCTAGACGTTGGAGCCAACGACGGGTCCATGATGGAGATGCTCCAAAAGAAGCGGGAATGTGAAGTCTACGGGGTGGATATCTCGGAAACGGCCATAGCAGAGGCCGCCAAGCGTGGAATCAAGGTAGAATTCGCCGACGCTCACAAACTTCCTTACGAAGATCAGGCTTTTGACGTAGTTATCCTTTCTGAGGTTATAAGCCATGTCCAGAACCCAGACGAGGTACTGGCCGAGATCCGGAGGGTCCTAAAGAAGAACGGGATTCTACTGGGATCGGCCCCACACGCCAATCTTCAGCGGTTTGCCTGGGAAGATAAGCGGATGATCAGACAATACTACGACGTCGATCAGCTTCACCAAGTCCTCCAAAAACACTTTGAAAGATCCTGGCTTAGGGTCTTGAATGGGGCCCAATTTGCCGTTTCCATGAAAGGTAGCTTCCTGGCTAACGAACCAGCCGAGATGCTCTTTAAAGCTGGGAGCGATTCAGTCCAGGGATGGGACGCCGCCCTCCAGGATCGGTCAATTTTAAGGGTTTGGATGGGTTTTACTCAAGGTCCTGGGGTCGTTTACTACCGGATGAGTGGATTTGCCGATAAAATGCAGAAATTGGGTGCCGAGATCCACTACGATCCCTACCAAGAGGACGATTTTAACTCTACGAGTGGATGGTGCCAGAAAGTAAGGTACCTTCCCAGCGAGAATCGATTCACCAACCAGCATATCGTCCACCAGCTTGAATCTCTCCTAAAAGCTTCCGATTTCTCGATCTTTCAGGTGACTTCCTCAAGGGACATCCTCCTCCTTTTAACCACGGCCAGAAAAGGGGCAGTAAAGAAACCTATTTATACGGAGATGGATGACTGGATCTTCGACATGACCAGTTATAACTCGGCCTCTGGTGCCTACCGACCTAACTCGGAGGCCGAGAAAGTAGCCTACGATCAATTAAAGCTATCGGATGGGTTCATCGTCTCAACCGAATACCTTAAAAGTAAGCTTTCGGAGCTATGCCCAGGAAAGCCGATCTACGTCATTAAAAACTCTTTAGATTTTGACATCTGGGATAAGGTTCAGATCCCAACGCAGGCCCACACAGAGAATCCAAATTTGGTTCGGATAACCTATTCAGGTTGTCAGAACCACTCAGGGGACATCGAGATCATAAAAAGGCCGCTAATGGCGTTGCTCGATGAGTTCCCTGATCTTGAATTTGTTTCACTTCCTCACAAATCGACTGACGACATTAAGAATCCGAGATACAAACGGATTAATCAATGGGTGCCTCTTTCGATCTTCCCGCAGAGCTACGCAGGTTGGGAAACGGATATCGCTATTGCCCCTTTAAGAGACCACGAGCTAAACCGTGCAAAATCAAATTTGAGATGGCTTGAGAGCAGTGCCTTAAAGATTCCGATGATTGCAAGCAACATCGAGCCATTTAAAAAGTCTATCTCCCATAAGAAAGATGGGATTCTCGTCAGTAACTCCGAGAAGGATTGGTACGAGGCTATGAAAGCCTTGATTGTCGAAAAAAGGGAACGTACCCGCATGGGAGAAGCCGCCTATGCCAAAGTAAAAAAGGACTACAACATGGACAAAGTTTCTAAGACGTATAAGTCCGTTTTGCAGACTATCAAAGATGATCTTATCCGACATATGGGCGGAAGCAGGAAGACTTCTAAACGATCCATTTAACACACGCTGGACCACAGACGTAATAACGGCACGAGCAAATTTTGCACAGACCGAGATTCAAGGACTTACAAACGCAGTAAAGACACCCGAAACCTTAACTCCGGTAGCAGGGGTTCGGACGATAAGCCTAAATGCGGGGACGATGGACATTGTTAGGGCGACAAAGACCCTCTTCAATGGAGCCATAAGGCCTTTCAATGGAATTAACGTCCAGGAGCTAGATTTCCGTTATCCTGACTGGCAACAATGGGAGAATGGGGAGCCTCAGTTCTGGTATTACGACGCGACGAACCAGCAGATAAACCTCGTTCCCAAACCCGACGCCACAAACGCCATTACAAACGGGATAACGGCCTGGGAATCAAGAAAACCAGCCGCCTTGGTTAACTCGACCGACGTTCCCTTCGATTCCAACAACCAGATGATCCCCTACCACATCGCCATAGTTTACTGGGTGGTTGCTGAGTGCTGGATGGATGATGGTACGCCGGAAGCTTTGGGGAAATCCAAGTTCTTTAAAAGCGGCCAGATGCTTAAACCAGGTCAATACGAGATGGAGATTGGCCGGATTATGTCTGAGTTTGATATCGCCGAGGCCATTCCTGAGCAGATCCTTTGGCAACCGGAAGGCGGACGTAACGGGGCTTGGTGGGTCCCTTCAAAAGGGAATCCTCTTCCGTGGTGGCCGTAATGAAGAAGTTACTCCTAGCCGGACTCCTAGCCTTTGGATCCTTGGCCTATGCGGCTGAGACTCCGAATGTTATCGGCCCGTTTTTAGGGGTCAACAATACCGACAATCCGGCGACTATACCCGCCCCAAACGCCCAGGATGCTTTAAATGTTGATTTAAGCCTTGGCGGACGGTCGGTTAAGAAGCGGGAAGGGTATGGACTTCAGGCCACCCTCGCCATAACCACATCTCCGGTCCACGGTGTTTATAGGTTCTTTGATGGGACGGGAAACGACGTAGCCTTATTCTTCAACGATACCAGGATGACATCCTCCATAAATGGTGGGTCGGCCACCGTTATTTTCTCGAATGGGCCCAGCGGGGCCACGTACCAATGCACCGACTCTCAAGGGTTCGCCTATTGTGTCAACACGACCCGAAACAACGTCATCAAGACGGATGGGGTGACAAGTACCACGATCGCCCCTGCCAGTACCGGAACCATCATAACGGTCACACCCGACAGGCTTGTCCTGGCCGGATTCGCTACTGCGGCCAATAGGGTCGATTTCTCAGCCGCCGGAGACTTTACTTCCTGGACTACTGGAATTTCGCCCACTTCCGCTTTCAATTTTACCATCACGGCCCCAGGTGCCAGGATTACCCACCTCTGCTACGCCTTTAATAGGGTCTTCTGGTTTAAGGATAATTCCTTCGGCTACATTCTTCAGGGCCAGACCGCCGCCGACTGGGTAGTCCAGACCGTTTCTCCAAATATCGGGACCCTTGATAATTCATCGGCCTACGATAAAGGGATCCTCTATTTTAGGGCCCAAGATGCCCATATCTACTCATACGACGGATCCAACCTGGTTAAATTGACCAGAGACATCGGGGCCACTATCTCCACATCCCAAAGACGGGCTTCCAATTCCTTTACCCAAAGTACTCAAGGGGAATGGGCCAACGGGTTCGACATAACATCGATTTACATTGACACGGCTACGGTGGCAGGCGATGTACAGATGACCTTCCCAGATAATTTCAATTCTTTAAGAGATGGATCTTCTGGATCCAAGAATGTCTGGACGGGATTCTGCCAGTTCTCAGGATGTACCAATCCGGTAGTTGCATCTGGGAATCTTTCATTTTCTCATAAAAATCTAGGTGCAGATGAAACGGCGGTCGTTACCACGAACGTTTTGAATAATTACAAGCAGGGAACAACTTTCTATTTCACGATATCTACAATGTCAACAAGCAATCAGAATATAATGAGATTTGTTTTATCTACTCAAAAGACGACTGGTTGCGATCCGACGAGTGGATGCGTATCCGATTATTTTGTTGCTAATTTCATTTCATCGAATCCAACAAAGGGATATTTGAACCAATTATATGACGGTTTAAGTACGACTCAGGTTAATAAAACAGAGTTCGTTTTCCCTTTGAATATATCGGTGTGGATAGCGACATCGAATGCGATGGTAACGATAAACAATGTCGTCGTAGGAACTAGAACTCACGCTTTTACAAATGGTCCGGTTTACGCCTATCTACTTTACTCCGCCAATACCGTAGCTACGAGTACAGCGGCAATAGACAATTTTGGCATCGCACCAGAGACGGCGACTTATTACTCAGCCGTTAAGAACGCCGCCGCTTTAACTACCTGGGACAGTTTCCAGGTTTCCAAAGTCGATAATGGCGGGACTCACACCTTCTACATCCGGACTTCTACCAATCCGATCCAGGTTAACTCCTCGACCCCATCGTGGACGGTTAATGTCGTCGGATCCGTTCCTACAGTTTCTACAGGTACTTACTTCCAGATTAGAGACGACTTCGCCATAACCAATGCTACTCAGGCCCCTTCTCTTCAGGAATTCACTCAGAACTGGTTTGAAGGAAACGCCACAGATAAAGCTTATGCCACATACTTTAAGGATGCGATCTGGTGGTCGGTGGCCTCCGGTGTAGGAGCGACATCAAATAATCGCATATTGCGATTCGACCTTCTTAATAATACCTGGCTCTTCTACGACATCCCGATTAATGGTTTCTACACGACGGGGACCGATCTTTACTTCGGGAGTTCTCTCGGCGGATACATCTACAAGTTTGGGAATGGAACAACGAGTGACAACGGGACGGCGATCAATGCTTACTGGAAATCCAAGGACTTCTTTGGGGAGAGTCCGTTTACAGACTCGGACGTACCGACGCTATCGTTGTTTTTCTCGGCTGTTGCCAATTCATCGATGACCGTGACCTATACCCTTCAAGGCAGTTCCTCGACGGCTTACACTGTCCCTCTCACGAGAGCCAACGCCACTTTTGGGATCTTTAACCGTGCCATGCCTCAAGGGACGACAGGCAATACCTTCAATTTGAAGTTTGGGAATAACGCCGCCGATCAGCAGTTTGAACTATTTTCTGCTCAATACGGGACTGTCGAGAAACCATGGAAGCCAGGGTCTCAGTGAGGAAATTATTATTAATCCCATTATTTATAAGTGTCGTTTATGCCGAGGGTCCGATCATGAGGCATAAGGAGACCATCGTTCAGCAAGAGTTTGAGAACGTCTACAAGGATATCCGGAGCCGCCAGTCTGCGGATACATCGGATGTGGATGGCGATTTCTCATCCATTTCGATTGGTACGAACACAACGACTCAAAACTCTTTTATCGAGGATTGCGATGGCGATCTTTGGATCATCGTTAACGCCTCCTTTACACCATCCTCATGCAGATTTACCCGCATCAACGCCAATAAGGCGGCCTGGGGTCTTGAGATGCAGGGAGCAGGTCTTTTCCCTGGAGAAATTGACTCCGGATGGGTGGTCTGGAGAGCGACGGGATCGGTCTATGGCGTGAGAGACATTTCTCCCATCTTTGGATCCGTGGGAGGATGGGAGCTGGGGATGGACATAACTTCCAATAGGGATATGGTGGTAGGAGGAGGGGCCTTAGAAATGGACGGATTCGGGTCTTTCCCTTACGGTCGCCTCCTCCACAGCACACTCTCCGGAAGGGCCGTTACGGGGATAGGAAGAAACATTTACGACAGCATGAACGCCCACGATTCCAATTCTTATCCGGATATGTTCATGGGATGGTCTAGCGACACTTACAAGGTCCAGTATGGAACGGCTCAAGTGACACCGAATCTAATTGATTTGGTGACAATTTCTAGCAATGGATATGTAAATCAGCCCAAACAGCCTTCTTGGTTGGCGTATAACTCATCTGCCGAGACAGACGTTACCGGAGATGGGACCGTTGTTACGGTTGACTTCGATACCGAGAGATTCGATCAAACAAATAATTTCGCCGCAGATACATTCACCGCCCCAATAACAGGAAGGTATTTGCTGAGTTACAACGTCTACATAAAAGATACCGCCGCAGGTAATAAGTGCGAGAGCCGTCTGATCACATCAAACCAGACCTACACCCAAGAAAAATGGCCGACATCTCACACCGACGACAATCACGCTCAGTCTGTCGTTGCCGATATGGATGCAGGGGATACGGCGAGGGTAGATTTTCTCTGTAGTGGAGGAGCCAAGGTCGTAGATATCCTAGCGACAAGTATCGATACGAGCGTCGGTGTCACAACATTCTTTTCAGGAAGTCTTTTAAACTAAGGAGATTATTATGGCAGTAAATTCAATAGATTTTGGAACCCCAGGATACACCCCTGGATATGAATCAAACGATACGGGATCCTATGAGCGAAACTATAACGCTCAACTAAATCAGTACACACCAGAAGAACTTCTCGCTAGATACAAAAGCGGGAAAGAATACGGGATGAACATTGACCGATCTAACTCTCTGGCTTACCGATCCTTTGTTGAGCAGATTGGGCGCGAACCCACCTCCTCAGAGTTTGCCCAGATCCTCCCCGCCTTCCAGCAGAATTCTTTGTACGGAAATGCGATTTTAGGGTCCATAAGAGACAGGCTGGCCCAGAATCCAAACGACCCCATCAATAAGGGGAAATCGGGTCAATACACCGACCAGATAAATCAAACCTTCCAATCGATGCTTGGACGGGCCGCTACCGCTGACGAAGCGAGCCATTTCGGGAACCTTCTCGCTACTGGAAACGTGGATACCTACCAGCTTCAAGACTTCTTAAGAGGGACGCCAGAATTTCAGACTCAAGCTGACACGAAGTTCAGATCGGGCCTTGGCAAGGAACTAGAGGATCAGGATGTGTCCTTCTTTAACCGAGCCTCTCAAGGGGTAAGGTCCCAGTTTTTAAACCAGGGGACAGGAAACTCCTCGGCCCTAGACTCGGCCTTAACTGACCTGATGGGCCAGATATCCCAGCAGAGAAGCAAATACCTATCGGATCTTTCGGCCAAGCAGTACGGAGGAAATAAGGAATTGGCTTTATCTAATTACGGGAACACCCAGAACGAATTCTTAAATAACCAGAACTATAACAGGGGATTATCCCAGAGAAATTCAGACGCTTTTTCAGGACGATCGAATGAACTATCGGACTATCAGACCCAGATGTCCGATTACATGCGAATGAATAAGGGAAGCGGATCGAACCGTGGCATGGGTGCCTTCGGAGGAGCCTTGGCCGGAGCCGGAGCAGGGGCCCCTCTTGGACCATGGGGTGCGGCTGGCGGTGCGGCGGCAGGCGGTCTTTACGGTTACTTAAACTCATAAGGAGATTTCATGACGTTACAATTCAATCCAAACTTAGGCGGAAGACAGTTAGAGAATGAAGAGAAGCAACAGAAATTCTCGAATATGCTTCAGTCTCTTCAACTCCTCGGACAGGGGATCCAGGGGTATCAGAAGAATAAAAACCAAGAGGCTCTTTTAAAGATAGCCCAACAAAAAGCTGGAAACGATCAGACGGAATTTGGCTGGAAGCAAGGGGAGTACAATCGAATGAACACTCCTCAAGGCCAAGATCCTAACTGGCAAGGCGGAGGACCTGGGGCCGGAGACTTAGGGATGCAACCAAGTTACGGGATGCCTTCCACTCCCCAGAGCCCGAATCCACTTTCGATTTTCCAAGGCCAGAAAGGATCCGCATCTCCTGAAGTTCCTGGAAACCGTGGGATCTTGGATCTGTGGGATCAATCGATGCCTCACCTGGCAAGCGGGAAGGGTGGATCGATGAACTACCCTGGGGCTCCAGAAGAGATGCAGAAAGTTTACAACGACCCATCTTTGAGTCCGAGGCAGATATCCGAACAGCAGGGACGATTTGATAAGGGGCTTGAGTACGAAAAGACTCAATCCGAGATAACCAAGAATCTTAGGGAGCCTGCCACTTACGGGATCCCGTGGTTTGATGCCTCTGGAAACCCGACGGGAGGATTTACATCTTACCCTGGCGGGATGAAGCCCGCGCCATTCTTGAGGCCTCCTCCGAACGAATACGATAAAGCCACCCAGAAAGCGGAAGCCAAGAAAGCGATGAATCAGCCTATTGAAAAGAGGAATCTCGATAGCGCATTGGCCGGATTTGATCGAATGATCGCAGAAGCTCAAGCCATTAAAGCCCACCCATCCTTATCTAAGGCAACCGGAATGTCTTCTTTTATGGGGAAGATTCCTGCGACAGGGGCTTATAACGTGAGAGGAAGGATCGACACCTTGAAATCTAAGACCGGATTCCAGGTCCTCCAGGAAATGAGACAAAACTCGCCTACCGGAGGGGCTCTTGGAAACATATCCGACAGCGAAAATAGATTCTTGCAAGAGAATATCGCGAATCTGGATGTGGGGCAGAGAGATGAGGATTTCCCAGCGGCCCTTGATCGGGTGATCGAATACGCTAGAGGGGCCAAACAGAGGCTCCAGAAAGGATATGACGAATACTATGGGGAAGGTGGAGGCGGGGGCGGGAATGAAGACCCCCTCGGCCTTGGCCTATGAACGCCTCAGAATTCGCCCAAACGGTAAGGGCCAAGCATCCTGGGTCCTATGACCATGTGGATGATGATACCCTGGCTAAAAAGGTCGTAGAGAAATACCCCCAATACGCCAATAAGGTTGATTTTACCCCTGCGGCCCCGCCCCAGGAGCCTTCCATGCTGAATAAAGTGGCTGACACCCTGCGGCCAGTAGGTGATTTCATGGGCCAGATGGGCGAGATGGCCATGAAAATGCCTGGGATGGGAGTTACGAACCCTATCGGAATGACCTTTAGGGCCCAAAACGCCGCCCAGAGCTTAGCCGATACCGCTGGGGAAGGATTGACCGAGAAAATGGGTGGTTCTGGCATCCCTATTGTATCGAATCCTTACGTGGCGGCCACCGCCGGAACCCTTGTCCAGAACGCTCCGGCCATAGCCCAGGCCAAGATGACCCCGCCGATGGAAAGAATGCCTGGATCCCCTTCCACGGTAGCCAAGCCACTTTTCAGGAAAGCGATGTCTTGGATGGGGGACGTTCCGGAGGAATCGGTAGCTTTTAGGTACGACAACCCGAAACTCGTACAAGGTGCCTCAGATTTGGCCCCTATTGCCTCCAAAGACGTTCCGGCCATGGCTGGTAAGTTCGACCAGGTGGTCAGCGGCCTTAACGATGTAGCCAAGAAAACCCTTTCTAAATCCTCCTTCCTTGAAAAGACGGCGGATGACGCAGGGGGGGCCTTTACAAAAGAAGAGGTTCTGGGTGCGGTTAAGAACGCACGGACCAAGATGGGCGGGGTTTACACGCCGGAGGCCCAGACGGCTTCTAAGACGCTGGCTAGGATTTCCCAGAATTTAAAGAAGATCCGGAATACTGTCAGCCAGAATCAGGTCCACGATTTGATCATGGATCTGGATAACGAAATCCCATGGGAAAAGGTCCAGAAGGCTCCGGAATCGCTCACGATGCAGGACAACGCCTTGATTTCACTTAGAAAGGGCCTGGATGGTCTTCTTAAGGGAAGGAATGAACCATACTCGCAAACGATGAAACCACTCTCCGAAGCTATCCAGAACCGGAACGAATTCACCAGAAATTTTGATGTTAGGAAAGTCCGTGGAGAAGGGTACCAACCAAGTAACAGCACAGTACCAAGGCTTTTGGGTGCTACAAAGGATGAGAGGCTTGCGACCCAAAGGATCTTAGGAAAGACCAGGGAGACGATAGGCGAGGATCTCCAGCCAAAGATTAAAGCCGCCCAGGTTAAGGCCGATTTCGAGCCGGATTCGGGTGGAACCTTTAACCCAAAAGGGCTCAAGCAGATAGCAGGCCGTCCGGCGGCGGCCAAGGCGATTGACTTTGTTTCTGGGATCCCTAACCAGCTTGAAGCATCCCCAGGATTGGCTAAGACGACACCCGCCTTAGGGATGGTTAAAGAAGCCCCCTATGGCGAGAAGGTCCGGCAGAACGGGAGAATTTACCAGTGGAACGGTTACTCATACGAAGAGGTGCCTAAATGACCTTTGACCCACAGATGAAATTTGAAGTCCTTTTTGATGAAAAGAAGCCTTTCGATAAAGTAGGGGAAGAAGACGATCTAAAAGAAAGCTTGGCTAAGGCTGTTGAAGCCTACTCAGATAAGAAACGAAAGATCGATAACGAGAGACTGACCAAAGAACTTTCAGAGATGATAAAGATTGAGATTCAGAAGCTTCCGGTCGTCCAGAAGGTTATCGAAAAGACACTCGAAAAGACTTTGGAGAAAGAGACTGTCAGAAACATCAAGGTCCCCGTCTACATCGAGCCAAACATCGTAGAAGCCCCTCCCGCCCCGCCACAGATAATTAAAGAGATACGGGTAGAGGTAGAAAAGAAAGATAAGACCAAATACGCCAAGGAAGACGAGGTATCCGATCTCAATAAAAAGCTTGAGAAGCGGATAAAGGACCTGACCGAAGAACTGGATCGGGTAAAGAACACTTTCTCCATGATGGGAGGATCGGGTGTCATCGGGATCCCGCCTCCGGAGCCGAATCCTGTTGGATACGTTCTCACCATCAATCCAAGAAAGATAGCGGAATGGAAGGCGGCCACGGGAAGCGGAGGTATCGCCCCAGGAACATTTACCATCACCAATAATACGCCTGACTACACCTTTGATGCCACCGGATCCACCGTGGACGATCTTTACCAGGTTGTAGCTACCCTCATTCGAACCTTACAAGGGGAAATATGAAGAAGATACTCTTCGCCCTTCTGTTTTTACCTACCCTGGCTTACGCCGATAGACTTGGTGGACTTAACCCTAATTCTCAGGTCCTTTTAACGACCCAGGCAACCAACGGAACGCCAGGCGGGAATCCAGGGAATCTTCAATTTAACAGCGCAGGGACTTTTGGCGGGATCATAACCACGACTTACACCGTGGCCGATAATTCCCTGGTTATTGGGGCCACCACTACTTTCCTTGGTTCTCAGACAAGATTCTTAGGGAATGTATCTATCACGGTGACTCAAGGTTCTTCAATGACATTTACGTCCGGATCGACCTTGGCCGTTAATGGCCTCCTCCTTGCATCTTCGGCGACCGTAACGAATCTATCTGTAACAACATCTACGACCAGGGTCGAAGTTATCACTTCCACGATAAATATAAATCGTGGGGCTTTCATGGTTTTTGATGATAACGCGAGCGCAAGCGGAAAGACTATCAGGATTCGATCTGGTGGTCTAATTGATAGCCGCATGACCCTTGTATTGCCTCAAGCCGGAGGAAGTGCTGGTGATTACATGAGGATTTCGGCTGTCTCTGGAACGGCTCAAGACGGGATCTATCAGTTAAATTTTGTTACGCCGCCAGCCGGAACATATGTAACAGGCCAACTCGTTCGAAGTGCGGCAACAAATTCAAATACTCCCGCCAGTACTACCAACAATACCTGGTTCGATACGGGAATTTGCGCTACCGATACTCAACTCGGTGGATTTGGTTCAATTAACAGAATTACCGCTATGGGAATGTTAGGAACTGATGACATTGGTCTTACCACCGCTTACGCCACAATTCTTAGGGACGGTAGTGATATATCTACAGGTGGAATCGGATACGCTCTCATTTCACAAAACGCCGCAATGGCCGCCGCCGCAATTACGGAATTTAGTTTACCCGTGACGATGGTTATCGAAGATTCCAGCGGAAGTGGTTCAACTTACTGTATCGGTATTCAAAACGATGACAGTACGACGCTAGTTAGGTGGGGAAAAGCTGGATCTGATTCAAATCTATTTATTGAAAACATAGTGCCTTAAGGAGAATAAAATGAACGTATTATTTATATTGGTTACACTTTTGGTCGGAGCCTCTCAGCTGAGAGGAGAAGACTTGGTACTCCCACTTCCAGCCGGAGAGAACAATAACATCATCGACTTTGCGGCAAAGAATAAAGGATGGAAACAGGTCATCACTGACCCATTAAACCCAGGCACAACGATTCAAAATCCTCTGAACAAGAAACAATACTTGTTGCGGAAATTGGCCGACGATGTTCAAAGAGCCGCCCAGAACCAAGATAACGCAGATCGTGCCGTATCCAGGAAAGCGGTAACTGATACTCTATGGAAAATAAATCCTTGAAGAAAATACTCCCCATCATACTTCTCCTAGGGTCCTCCCCTGTATTCGGTGAATTCGCTATCAGTGGAAGTAGCGGGACGGGGGCAGGGATTATCATTACGGCCCCTACCACTTCTGGTGGAATTTCAGAAATAAGCCTTTCCACCATGACAGCGGGTGCGACGAACTATATTTTCAATCAGAGCCTCATAGTTCAGCAGGCAAGCTTTACCGTTCTATCTGGGACCGTGACGGGAAGGTTCTATGTTGGGAGCATCCAGTTCCCTAATGGAACGGTGATGGTCTCAAGCCCTCCGGCTAGCGGTATAGGGGATATGGTTCTTGCATCGACTCAAAGTGTAAGCGGAGCGAAATCATTCAATTCCTATACCAATCTAAACGGATCTGTGACTGTAAACGCTATCGCCGGATTTAACCAAGGGACGTTCTTTACAACTTCTACATGGATAGGCAACGGGTTTAATGGGGCTCTGTATGTTAACGATGCTGGTGAATTAGTTTCCACGGTTAGTGGATCTATCTTTTCTGGTATCAGGGCAATCAAATTGTCCGGAACCTACGGAGACACGTATGTCATGGATATAACCGATACAAGTAATTATCCTCTGGGAAACGTCGGATTTACCATGAACATAAAAGATCAGCTTGGAAATACGCATACGAACACTATGGGAACAAGATCTTCGGGTGCTGTCATTTATGACAACTTTGGAAATCTAACCATGGAAACAAATGTAAGTCAGTCGTTTAATAATTTGAAATATGCAATGGGAGCAGGGGATGTGGGATCTTTAGTTTTTGATGCCGCAACCATTGACGGAACAATAAACTATGACGGCGTGAATAGCAGTTTCACTACTTCAAACAAATTTATCTTCCTTTCGACCATGAGTTTATCGGGTGGTTATCAGGTCCAAAACGTAGTTCCTTTGACGAATCAGGTTTTGACCTTCAACGGTACGATCTGGGCCCCAGCGACTCCATCTGCCGGATCCGGAGATGCTGTTTTGGCCGCCACCCAGACATGGAGCGGAAGGAACATTTACACATCGACCCAGGGAATAAAGATGACCCCAAATGCAGGGACAGGATCGACCGCAGGGACATCGGGAGCCCTTCTTATTGACGGGACCTTGGCAAGCAACGGAATCATCGCCCAGATTTACAGGAACGATCCAAACACTCAAGCCTCGGCCAGTGCCCTATTGGCCTTGATAAACGATGCCACTTCCTACAACACGAACATGATGTGGATAATTAACCGTGCCACTTCGACGCTAGGCGGTTCGGTGGAACTTAATATCCATGCAAATAACCCTGACATCGAGTTTAGAGAACTGGATAAGTACAGTGCTGGATCGGGTGTCGGTCAGTACGAGATAGCCGTTAACAACGACGAATTGCAGTTAAACTACCGGAACACCGGAGACACAGCCTTCCAGCAAATGATCGGGTTTAACCGTGACGGGAAGATGAAGTTCAAGGAAGGGGACGACGGCGGGGATTTCATCAGCTTTGAGGCCACGACAACCATGACCGGATCCAATTCCTTTGTCTGGCCCAACGATACACCCGTCGTAGGGGAAGGCCTCAGGATCGCTAGTCAGGTAGGTTCTAAATGGAACCTCGATTGGAGTTTCCCATCCCTATTCACTTATACCTGGAACGCCTCTGTCGCAAACATAGTCAACTCCTCGGCTCCGTTCATATCTAACTCGACGGGAGCCGCTTCCGCTTCCGTTTACTTTGATGAGGTATCGACCCAGGCGGTCACTTACTCAGGGATCCTCAATAACTACAACGGGAACGCCCTTTCCTTGGATATCGTGTTCTTATCAACGGCCACATCGGGGACGGTTAACTGGGGGGCGTACATTGAGTGCAAGACGCCAAACGTAGACGCTCTTTCTTATAACACAGACTCCTTCTCCACGATTAACTCAACCAGCGTAACGGTGGGGGCGACGGCGAGCATGGCTATGAAAGCGACGGTGGCTTTGACAAATGGGGACTCATGCGCTAACGGGGACACAGTTAGAATCAAGCTGGAAAGGCAGGCCGGACTCCTCGATACCGCCGTCGGATTCGCTCAGCAGTTATTTATAAGGCTGTTTGAGTGATAAAGAAAATAGCCTTTATCCTTTGTGTGGGGATGATACCGCCTTGTAGGACGTGCGATTCTTATGGGGCGATAGATCTTAACGGATCGAGTGCGTATATCGACCAAGGAACGGTGGGGAGATTCACAACACAGGATTTTTCTATTTCCTATTGGGTTTACGCTAAGACGTTAACAACGAATCAGGCAGGTCAAGGTCCGGTGATCTTTCAGGCGGGGGAGTTTAATATCGGTGGATGGTATACGTCGATCAACGACGCTGGTGCGATTCTATTTATAACCAACCAAACAGCGGCGAATCAACAATCTCTTTCTGCTTCTGGAACGATTACTACTTTAAGATGGACTCACGTCGCTTGTACTCGTTCAGGAACGAGTGCCAGGGTCTATAAAGACGGTGTTGACGTCACGAGTACCGCCGGAAGCCACACAAACCCATCTGCTTACTCATCCCAGAATACGTTTGTCGGTCTTTACCAGATATCACCAGCCACCCCGTTCATTTACGCCAATGTGATAATTGAAGACTTGAGATTATATACACGAGTCCTATCTGCCAAAGAAATTGCATCCCTTGCGAATTCAAGAATCAAATTCTTACCCAACGAAACAGACATAACAAGGATGCCCCTTTATTCAAGAATGTCAGAAGGGATAAACGGTCAGGTCAATGGAGTAGCCAAAGATTTTTCAGGCAATGGGAACAACGGAACATTGACTGGCGGGGCGATCTGGCGTGGTAGCTCCTGGCTTAACTATCCATGAGTAAATATAAGTTCTTCACAGACGACGAGATTAAAGGCCTCATCCCCGACCTTTGCTACAAGCTTGTCAGGGCCAGGGAGCTATTTGGGGCCCCTATCATCATTACTTCCGGATTCAGGGACCCATCTTCAAATCAGACCGCAGGCGGGGTCAAGGATTCGGCCCACGAGACAGGGAAAGCCATAGACATCCGGTGTGCCGATATAGATATGCAGAAGCGCTTGATCTGGGCCCTTGTCATTGCCGGATTCAGGCGGATTGGGGCCTACGACAGGCACGTCCATGCCGACGTCGATGATTCAAAGCCTACCCCCTCATTTTGGTCAGGTGTTAGCCATTGAACACGATTATAGACACCCTTATTAAAAACGCAGAAAAGCTAGGGACGCTCAGTGCCACGGCTATCTGGGCTTTCTTTACCCTTATTCTCTTAGGCTATATCGCTTGGAACCTTAAAAACCAGAGAGACGGCGAGAAACGTAACTTTGAGATGCGTATTAAAGACGCAGAAACAGATGGAGCCGTTGCGGCGGCTGTCGATAAAATCGCCAATGAATTCAGGGATTTAAGGCGTTGTATTAAATGTACCGGAGGGAAGAATGATTAAGGGTATGAAGAAATGGCTAGATAAACAGAGAAACGTGATTCAAAAGAAAGCTGGATTGGCTGAGAAAGAAGCATCGATTCAAAGGAAGCTGGATGTTGCTATGGCGATCCTTCAGGACAACCGGAAGGAAGATCTACCTGTAAAACACGACAGGCGTCTAAATGTCCGTCCCGCATAAATGCCCTGAATGTGGTGGGGCGATGTTGGTCTCTCTAGATGAGGTTATGGGGCGGATTTGGGAATGTGCGAAGTGTGATTTCACGTTTGACGAGGATTTCAGGGAAGGACGCCATGTTAGGGTGGACGTGGATCCTCGGTGAGCCTAAAAGAATGGCTCGTAAGAAAAACGATCACAGGAAAACTACCGATTTGGATGTACAAACTGATAGGAAAAAAGATAGGAAGTAAACTGGAGGAGGCTTATATGGAAGATAAAAAGAAGTGGTATTTGTCCAAGACGGTCATTTCGTGCGTCGTTACAGCTTTGATTGGGGCCTACATGACGATTGATTCTCAGGCGGCCACAACGGGTCTTAACTTACCGGACATCCCAGAATTTGTCTTGGTTGTTTTGGCGGCGATTGGTGTCTACGGTCGGGTCACTGCAAAGACTGAAATAACAAAGTAACTACTTAATCTTACCTTCCATCCGCTTCTCTTTAAGCTCCTCTAACCTGGATTCAAAGGCTGGTATAAAGGAACTTTCGTAGACTTTTAATTTATTCCACGATGGAAGCTGGGCCCTTATATCCAAAGCTTCCAGACGTTCTTTACCGAGCCTCTTAAGCATAAAGGCCGTATGCTCGTCCCATCTCTTCGGAATCCTGAGCCATGTATTCCCGTCAAAATAGAGATGGCAACTCTTACAGAGGGTTACACAGTTATCGCGATCAAAACGGACGGATTGCTTGGCCCTGCTATGATAATGAGAGCAGTCTAACTGGTTATCTGAGAATTCGTATTGGGTGAGGCATCGCTGGCAGGTAAAATCGTCTTCATGCCTTACAATAAGGCTCCACAGCTTATCTGCCTTTGTTACCTTTAATTTCAGAGAAGGAAATCCCGCATGTTATTGGTCTTTCCTTTGAATATGATTCTCCATCCTAACCATACCAAAGCGGTACAGCCTATAAGTCCAAGGAAAGACAGGATGATAAGGCAGACAAAACTAAACTGCTGAGTAAAGATGACGGCCTCTGAATAGAGATTATTCAACCACGATCCTCTCTTTGGTGTCCTTGTCGTAGAGATAGATCGCCTTTTCGGGGTAGTAATTCTCTTGGTGGATCCCTGGGCGGTGGGCTACGGACATAAGCTCAATTTGGATCTTTCTTAGCTCTTCGATCATCTTCTCTTCGTAGCTTTTACCTACCTTGAAGTTAAGACGGGCCCCGATCATGTCGTTGTGGTTATCTCGGAAGTTATAGGCATCAAAAACCTGGAAATTCATTAACTTTGAATCGAATAGACGGACGCCTACCTCGCCAATGTATTTGGTTTTTTGGTGGCAGTCAGTGCAACAGGATTCGTAATTATTTGTTACCTGGTTTACTTGCGGGGCTGGGGCTGGCGTTGGGGACGGCTGGGGCTGGGGATGCGACGGGTGATGGGGCTGGTGATGGTTGTTCCCCGCTGACAGGGGGGACAGTGCTATGGCTAACAACAGGGCTAGGGTGCTTCTTTTCATTTTCTGCTCCTTGGAGGGCTACCGTTTCGGCAGGCGTTTTCTCAATTTTATCGTAAATCGTTTTCTGGTTGGTGAGCATCGCTCGTGTGGTTTGAAGGATCTCTTCAACCTTCTCGGCCATTGTTGCTGGTTTTGGTGGCTTGGCTACCCTGTTAACCGTGATGCAAGATGGCATTAATAGGGCCAAAAGAATTAAGAATCTATTTTTCATTTTACCTTCCTTGTTACTCGTATGAATTTTAAGACCTGAATCAAATCTATTCTCCTGCCACCGCATCTAAAGTAATCATACCCGCCGTCTATAAAAGTTCCGTTTGGACATCCGCAACCTTTGAAGTCGTGGCGATCAAAGCTTACTAAGACTTTCTTGCATTTGAGGCATTGAATAGCGTTTGGGTATTTACCCATCAATCCTTCTTCAATTCCAATAATACTCTATCGTAAAACCTTGTCACGATTTCTGACTTCTCTTCCCTACAGGTATCGTAGCTAGGCAGTCCGGCAATGTCTCCGATGTAGACGGAATAGATTTCGTGGATCGCCTGTCTCCTTTCTTCTTTGCTTGTACCAACAGAAACAAATAAACAAGTAAGGCATATTCCAAGAATCGCTCCCGATATAAAACCAATCAATCCGTCCATATCGCTATCGTCATTATTAGACATTTATTCTCCTTTAAAGCAGGGCCACCGAATCCGTTTATAGAGGCTACTCCTAACCCCATCGGTTCGGTGAGCCCTTAAATTACTTCTCGTCGTGTGTATATCCCTCATCTTTATTCAAAAGATCCTGGATCTTGACGTCCTCATCCCACTGAGCGATGAAGAATCGATCCGTGCATCCGTTGATCCGTCCGAAAAGAATTGGATCCGGAACCTTAATGGTCGTAACGATATGAGCCACTTCAAAGGCATCGAAGCAGTGACGGTCAATGGCTGTCTCAAGATCCGCTAAGACGCTATCTGGAGGACATTCAGCGTAGCTTTCCACAGGAGTAAACGAAAGCTCCTGATAAGTCTCCTTGTTGCCCCAACGAGTCTTTTCAGTCTTCATGGTCTTTTTCTTAAGTTTCTCGTTGAAAGCGGCGATCTTTTCCTGTCTTACGAAGCGATAGTGTTCGTAGGCAATCGCTAGCTTCCTTTTCTTCTCAGCTAACCTTTTGACCTTCTCACCTGCTGTCTTGAAACCCAACTTCTCTAATTTTTCGATTGTTGCTTGGCTCATCTAAAACCTCCCTATTAATTGACTTGCTAACCCTTGACCAAAAAATTGTAACGATCCTGGTGATGCGCTTACAAATGATTGTTGTTGTGCAAACTGATTGAAATCGTTATTTAAACCCTGCCCAATAATAAAGCTCTGCGTTATGTTGTTATCAGGAACCTCCAACATCTCATTAACTCGGTTCCCTTTCTCTAAATCAACGAGTAAGTCTTTAGGTAAGATCATTTTTCTCTCCCCATTGAGCTTCGGCCAAATATCCATAGTTTTCCCTTTCTGAATCTTGCCAGCTACTAGCAATTTGATATTTCATGTTTTGGAAATCGTGATACATTTCAATGAATTCTTCCCACCATGTATTTACGAAATCCCTCTCATCATGGTCGGCTGGTGCCACTTTAAGAGGCTTTCGGCGGCCATGATTCTTTTTGAGACTGCTGATGCGATGTTTTCCATTCTGTCGTGGCATAATTTGAACTCCGCTACATCCGAGGCTAGTTTTACCTTCATTTCTGTTGGCTTCATGTCTTCGTAATTAACTGAATAACCGTAGGAGATTTTACTGAGTAGCTCTTCCGCTTTCGATACTCTATCGGCAGAACGTAAGACGATTTTCTCCACATCCTGTAACTGGCTATACAATTCAATCGGGTCTTTGGAGAGAGCTTGGGAAAATAATTCAGCATCTAACTTAGCCTCCTCTTTGATGGATTCATGCCATAAAGCGAATTCTGTGAAAAGTTTTTCAAGCATTAAAAAGGAACCACTTCGTCTGAGGCGTTAGAAAGAGGCTGGGCCGAACGACTTGTAACCGTATATCTCGTGTTCTCTTTCTCGGACCCTTCTCGGTGGATAGTAATTGGATCCCCGCGCTTCATTCCCTGCCGGATTAACACCCCTATCTGTGTTATGGCGTTACCGTTACCCGTATCCCAATTAAGGCGGCTACCATCCTCTCGCTCCAGGACAAATCTGTACCCTTTCTTTATCTGTCCCTTAAAGGACATATTGATTGCTTCCCAGGATACGTAGACCCCTTTGAAGGTATCCTTGTCTCCAAGTTTTAGATAGGTTTGGCTCTTGTTAAAGTGATCCATTAAGTCGTCGGTCATTGCATGTCTCCTCGTTTAATTAATGATGGAAATTTGAAAATCAAGGGACCGTAGTTAGGGTTCCTCTCTTTCCAGATATCCGCTATTTTTTGATAGATTTCGTAATCATGGTCTAGTTGTTCGGCTGTTCTAAGAGGCACTGAAAGGCCCAGGATCCCCGATCTCGTCGTGGCTCCGGTATGGAGAATAAGTCCCCCTTCTACCTTCCCATGCCCCATCTCTTCGTAACACTTGGCGTAAGGGGCAATCTGATTCCACATCCCCTCATCAAACGTCTTTCCTGTCTTTAAGTCGGCTATGTAAATCCCCGTCGTCGGGATGATAAGCTTCATCCTCCCCGAAACGTCGTAGATCCCTTTCTCAATTAAGAAGGCGTTATCCATGGTTCCAGCAATGTCGTTTTTGATCGAATAGACGATCAGTTCAGCATGAAGGACTTTAGGATTAACTACCTCGTAGAATCTTTGAAGCTTCCATAGTTGAAGCATTTCATCCTGGGAGGTAAGAACAAAAACCATCCCTTGAGATCTCATTGTTTCGATATCTTTGTCTGTGTAGGTCGGATGTTCCCAGGGGTTGTAAAGAACCGTCCCGCCTGTGATGTAGACCCACCAAGCGTAATGAATCCTCTTTCCCCGCTGGCTGGCTTCGTTCATCTTAAGATCGGCTTCTCGATTCCCGATATCCCCTCTCCAACGACCGATAAAAGGCTTATCTTCTACAGCTAGCTTGGTAGTAACAGAGGCGATTCCGTAGACCTGTTCTTCAACCTTGATTCGGTAGAAATGGTCGTCAAACCATTCCACCATACTTATTTCAGGAGTTTCAGTGGTCATTTGGCCTCGAAGGCACGGATGTAGTCGATCACAGCCTCGCTCCAGCCGTCGATGTGATTCCAGGCCCCATAACCCACCCCGTTCTTAGCGGAGGCGATGTTGATGACGTACCCCTTCCCTTTGGCCGGAGGAACCGAGTCGTGCGACTGTTCGTCGGTTATCACAATCAAACGGTCGTAATCGAATTTGGAATTAACAAGCTTAACGGCGTTTCCAAGATACGTTCCTGAATGAGTCTGAGAACTTACAATGGCATCCCTTAAAGCGAAACCCCTTCGAGGAGGAACCCCGACAGCCTGTTCGCTAAAGGTGATGATATCGAAGCGTTCGCAGATCTCACGGATAAGCATGGCCAATCCACAGGCCGCATCTATTCGCTGTAAGTCTGATTTGGCCGAAATATCCGAATCCATGGATCCAGAAACGTCAACCAATAGGATCGTCTTACCCGACATCTTTTCCTTGGTTTGAATGGATTTAAACATCCCTTCCTCAAGGTAGGGCTCCATGCTAGGGGCGTGACGTGCGGCGGCGATAAACCGATAGGGGAGAACCCGTTCCGTTTTGATGTTCGTTAAAGCATCAATAACCAGCGTCTCGTTTACATGGGCCTGCGCCATGTTCCGTAGGTTACGGAGTAACGCCAGGGCCCCCAGCTTCTTCTCTTTTAGAAGCTTTTCCCAGGTCTGTTTCTTATCCTTGCCTGCGCTTAACTCAGTCTCCCAGGTCTCAGGAATCGGCATGGTTCCGGCTATTAACCGCTTCCAGACCGCCGCCTGGGCGTCGTCCGTGGGTTTGGCGTGGCTTAGGAAGAGGACATCCTTAAGCTTAACGGCCTCCTCACGGTTGTATTTGGCTAACTGGAACTCGTTAAACTTAGGGAAAGCCAAGGCCAGGCCCTTTTTGACCTGCCCAGAAAGCTTCTCCCGCCCATCTTTCCAGTAAATAGCTAGAAATTCAGTTAGTTCGTCGGGCCGTTGAATGACGCGCTCCAAGGTCTTAGCAACCAAGGCTTTGTGGGTAGGAAGGCGGGCCATCTCTCTAACGATAAGTAAGGGAACATGGCGAAGCTTCATCTTTTCACGAGCCTCAATGGCTATCTCGGCTACGATATCTGGTGAAACCAGAGGAATCGTTTTCTTGATTCGATCAGCAATGGACTCGCCGTCTTCGTAGAACTGCCTCTCCCAGAGCATACAGGCCATCACGGATCGCCGTAATTGAAGCTGGGCGTTCACCGTATAAGCTTTCGCCCCTTCATGGGTTCGAGCAGATTTCGTCTTTACATTTAACTTAGCCATTTGGCCTCCCTTAAAAATAGCTCCAGAGGAATTAGCGAAAACAGAACGCCGGACTTGAACCAGCAAGATCCGCTGTTAGGCGGATTTTCAACCAATGAAGTATCTGTCCTCTTCACCATCCGAAGCAAAACTATGTCCCAGGGGAACAAGCGACACAAGTGACTGGCTTTCGCCATATCTTTGCTCTACCAACTGAGCTAACGCCCGCACAAGGCGAGCGTGTGGGAATCGAACCCACGACCCAAGATTCCGAAGTAACTCACATCTACGCCACCTGAGAAAAAATTAAGCCGATAGGATGTTATCGTTCAGTGAAGGCACGAGGCCCACCTATGGTTCACATCTTGGGTCTTAAGCCCCATTTATTTCCTGCGCGGACATTTCTGTCACAGGCAAGTTTGCGGGTTCTACTCTCCCGCCGCTATCAGCAAATCAAAGGCTGTAAGGAATAAGCGTTACGGGTGTCTTTTCGATAGAAGTAACCCACAACTTCGCCATTACAACCAAAAAAGAAATTCAAGGAACAAGCGACAACGGAGATTTTACGCGCTCTCATTGAGCTACACCTCTCGGCTGTGGATTTTTACCACCCTCGTCCTTAGCATGGAAGTAACCGTCATCTACGCCATTGAATTTCAAAATCTATTTCCTTTTCCACTCATGACCGCATAAGCGGCAGAGATACTTTTTAATCTTGAATCTAAAATAAAGCTGGGTACTGGTACATTTTGGACATCTGATTTTAATAATTTCCATGCGCAGATTATACATACAAACAATCTTAAGTCAAGCCTAGAAATCAAATACTTCTTGGCGTAGACGTTGAGCGGCGATCTCGCAGTATCTTTCGTCGATCTCTATCCCAATCGCCTTCCGGTTCAAATCTTTAGCGGCTCGCATGGTTGTCCCCGAACCCATGAAAGGATCCAGGATAATCCCATCTCCCGCCCCAGCAAACGTAATCAAGGCGGTCATAAGACCAAGAGGCTTTTCGTGCGGATGATCGATCCCTTGTCGGTAGTAGCTTAAAATACTGAATTCAGGCTCTAAGGCTTGAGCCTCGCCTATCTTAAAGATAGCGATGTTCTCGTGTTGGTACCTTAAAGCCCCTCCCATCCCTGGGGCGCGTTTGTCCCAGATAAGCTCGCCAAAATACTTAAGGCCCTTATCTATGCCAGCGAAAAACTCTGGGGTCACACGACAGGAGTAGAAACACAGGATCCATCCGTTGTCGCAGAGTTTGACGCATTGGGATAGTGAATCATGGCAGGCTATAAGGTTCTTATCCCCTTCGATGTTACGCCCTTCCCGACCATATCCACCCACCAATCCTTCTATCCCGTAGGGAGGATCGGTTAAAACCAACCCCACTTTAGGTAGTTGAGGCAGGACGTCCATACAGTTCCCATGGTAGATGGTAATCCCTGAATGTTCGTAATAAGGTGTCATCTTCCAATGGTAGAAACCAAGATAAACCCAACGGCTACCCTGAGCATATCCTTAAGATTTGATCGCTTCGCTCCAGCGTATTCCCAGACTATTTGGTTCTTTGCGTTAAAGATGTTCCAGTCCTGAACGTGAAGCCGTTCTATCGGGTCTTCGTAAAAGACACCTGTCTTAAGGAGATCCAAGCGGTTTATCTCGTCTTCAATCCTTCGGTGATGGCTGGTCTGTTTCTCTGGATCGTCTGGTATCTCGTAGCGGTATTTTATCTCAGGCAATCCGAAGAGGCTTTGGATGTTCCAATTAGCCAATGGATACTTCCTGGCTGTCTCTAAGATGTGGACTCTTTCAAGCTGGTCGTTTTCAAGCATCGATATCTGCATGGCGCGAGCGACGTAATCTTTGATCATTTTATCTCCCTTAGTTTTTCACGTTTTCGGTATTCTTCTAGTCGTTGTTTATCTTTAATGTATTCTTTTTTTACCCTTCTGGCCTGCTGGCTCATTAACAAGAAAGCGGCGCGGCAAGCTTTATATTTACATTCCCACTTATCTTTGACTCGTAAAATGACTTTGATTCTCTCGACGTACCAATCCGATGTATACGGGTTTGTTTTCCACTTCTCTAAAGCGTCTTTTAAATCATCGATGATTTCGTTGTTTGTCATTTTAATTCAACCTCTAGGCCATTGTGTCGTTTCGTAAATTTAAATCCTGGGAAGTCTTTCTTCTTCTCAATATAAATAGCCATCTCTTCCATCTCATAGCGAGAAATTGTCCCTTTCACTTCATAAGATGTGCATTTCTCAACAGGGAAATTTACAACTGAATCAAAGTTCACATTGAGAGCCCCGCAAGACTTTATCTCTCTACCATAGCCACTGACTTTTATGCATCTAACGCATGAGTCACAAAGATCAACTGTTTTATG
>OFRM01000082.1_pt1 | contig 39344 bp, 48 predicted proteins | sample 1543101 | NCBI WGS metagenome assembly OFRM01 (sample SAMN07774223, study PRJEB24372) | wastewater metagenome | isolation source: Exp Tend VB 0WW | collected 2016-02
GGAAAGCCAGGTGTCCCAGCAGGCGGTGTACAGCCTATCGCCATTCCAGCTCGCCTACCGAGTTCTGTAGACGCTGCAGAGGCAGCGCGTCGTGCTTCGGGGGCCATTAAGAACCCTCAAAATATCCTGCCGAACAGCCTTCCTAACGCAGCTAAAGGAGCGTCAAACATAGACTTACCGCGAAATATACCGTCGCAGACTAACCAAACTATCCCTACCGCGACCACCAAGCCTATAAATGCCATTCCTACTAGTATAACAAATGTACCTGCCAAGCAAATGTCTCCTGCACAGGTAGCCCAGTTCCTCCGTAAGTCCATTCAAGACCATATTACGGAGTCCCAGGAGGTACTGGATAACCTGCCAGAAGCTGACTTGAAGGCTCTTGGTGGCCTCCCTGCCCTATTGGAGCGCACGCGCATTAACCTCGCGGACGGAATTGCCGCAGAAGGCTTTAAGGAGGCTGGGGAAGCCGTACGGAAGATAGACCTTGGCGCGGTAAAATCACTTATGGACTTTGCTGCAACCGCAGCAGGGGTTCTCGCCAAGTTTGGCCGCTAAACTCTTATGGATCCCGAACTTACCCCACCAGAGGAAATCGTACCCGAGACTCCGCACCCATTGGAGGCAGCTACGGAGCACTCGCTTTTGCAGCGAGAGGAGCACCATACCCAAGCGCAGGCAGCACGAGAGGCTACCCTAGAGGCAACCGCAGAGACGACGCAAGCAGTGCGCGAGCTTGAACCCGTACTGGAGTCCCAACTGCAGGTGCAGGAGGCTACCCGACAGCTCCTGGAGACACAGGGGCAGGAAATTGCGGACGGCGCACGTATCGAGATTAAGGGTATTAAGGGAGACAAGGGCGACCAGGGAGACACTGGGCCGCAGGGAGAGAAAGGCGACACTGGCGAGAAAGGCGAGCGTGGCCCTCTTGGCGATACTGGCCCCCAGGGAGAGAAAGGCGACCAAGGGCCGCAGGGCGTGAAGGGGGATCGAGGAGAAAAGGGAGACAAGGGAGAGCGCGGCGAGACTGGCCCAGTAGGCCCACGCGGAGCAAAGGGCGATAAGGGCGACACCACGAACGTAACAGGCGAGGACATAGTTGCGAAGCTCATTGCTCTTGCTGAAAAGAACAAGCTGCCCCTCTCTGCTCTCTCTGGCGTTCCTACCTTCTTTGGAAAGGGCGGTGGTGCTGGGTTCCTGCGCGAACTCTCGGACGTAAACCTTGCAGACCTCGAAATAGGCAACGCGCTTATTTGGAACGGCGTGGCTTGGGTTCCTGGCGAGGGCGGTGGAGGTGGCGACGTGGAGAGCGTAAACGGACAGACTGGCGTAGTCGTTCTCGACGCTGCAGACGTTGGTGCTGACATTGCGGGAGCTGCTGCGGCTGCACAGGCTGCGGCAGAGGCATACGTGGACGCTGAAATAGCGGCCATAAACTTCCCCGTGGACAGCGTTAATGGCCAGACGGGAGCAGTGGTGCTTACCACGGACAACATTACCGAGGGAGCAAAGAAGTATTACGACGACTCGCTGGTGGCGGCGTACATTGCCACGATAGACAGCGACGCTATTACCGAAGGCTCCACGAACGAGTACTTTACGATAAACAAGGCGCGTAATGCCATTTCCATACAGGATAGCGATACGCTCGACTTTTCTTATGCTGCAGGCGTTATTTCCGCAGTGCTTCGCACCCAGCAGTCTATTACCAGCGACGGATCGGGCGTAAAGCTCGTTGGCGACGCTGCCACTCCAGGCAATACCAAGTACTACGGTACGGACGCTTCGGGAAACAAGGGCTACCACGACATTCCTACTGGCGGTGCTGTCGGTTTCGCAGACCTTACTGGCGTTCCTAGCGATAATGCCGCACTCGACTCTGCCTTGGACGCGAAGTACGACGCAAGCAACCCAGACGGCTTCATTTCCAACCTCTCGGGCTTTGATACCGACGACCTCGTAGAAGGCTCGAAGAAATACTATACGGACGCTGCAGTTCGCCTAAACCGCCTCGACCAAATGGCGGCACCTACGGCTGACGTGGCAATGAACGGCCAGAAGATAACTGGCGCGGCGGATCCTACCGCAGACCAGGACGTAGCTACCAAGGCATACGTTGATACCGTGGCGCAGGGACTTTCCGTAAAGCCTGCTGTTCGTCTCGCTACGGCTGCCGCACTCCCTGCAGTTACCTACGCCAACGGTTCCTCGGGCGTGGGCGCGACGCTTACCGCAAACGCTGTAGGCGCACTGACAGTAGACGGCGTGGCAGTGGCTCTTAATGACCGTATCTTGGTTAAAGACCAGGCGGCACCAGCACAGAACGGCGTATATAAGGTAACGACACTCGGTACAGGTGGTGTGGCTTTCGTCCTTACTCGTGTAACCGACATGAACCAGGCGGCAGAGTTCCCTGGCTCCTTTGTGTTCGTCCAAGAGGGAACCGCCAATGCTGACTCTGGCTGGACGTGTACCACGGACGCTCCTATTACCGTAGGCACCACGGCTATCGCCTTCGCGCAGTTCTCGGGTGCTGGCCAGATAACGGCAGGTGCAGCTCTTACCAAGACTGGCAACACTCTCGACGTTGCAGTGGACGGAGTAGGTATCGAAGTATCGAGCGACGCGCTCCGCCTCAAAGATAACGGCGTTACTCTCGCCAAAATGGCCACTATGGCCACGGCTTCTCTCATTGGTCGCACCACGGGAGGTACTGGCAACCCAGAAGTTCTATCGGCTTCTGCTGTACGCACACTCCTTAGCCTCGTTGTCGGTACGGACGTACAGGCATACGACGCAGAGCTTGCCGCTATCGCGGGCCTTACTTCTGCTGCAGACCGCCTCCCTTACTTCACTGGTTCGGGTACTGCGGCTCTCGCTACCTTTACTGCCTACGGACGATCCATTGCCGCAGTAGCAGACGAGGCTGCATTTAAGGCACTCGTAAATCTCGAAATCGGAACGGACGTACAGGCGTACAATGCGAACCTCGCAGCTCTCGCAGGCCTTACCTCGGCGGCTGATAAGCTCCCTTACTTCACAGGTGCAGGCACGGCTGGCGTAACCACGCTTTCCTCCTATATCCGTGGACTCCTCGACGACGGAGACGCTGCTACAGCACGCGGTACGCTCGGTCTTGGCGCAGTGTCGGTACTCGCTGCTATTACCGAGGCGTTTATTACGCTCGCGGACAATACGACGAACAACGTAACGAGCACAGCGCACGGCTTCGCTCCTAAGTCCCCTGCCGACGCAACCTTGTTCCTTAACGGTGCAGCTACTCCTGCTTACGCGGCAGTTAAAGATAGCGACCTCTCCACCTCGGACGTTACGACCAATAACGCCTCGACCTCTAAGCACGGTTTCCTAAAGAAGCTGTCCAACGTCTCCACGGAGTTTATGAACGGCCAGGGTAACTGGGCGACTCCTGCTGCAAGCGTCCCTGCAACCGACTACCAGAGCTTTACGACCAACGGCACCTGGAGCAAGCCTGCAGGTCTTGCGGGTACAGAAGTTGTCTTAATCCAACTCTGGGGTGGTGGTGGAGGTGGTGGAGGCGGGCCAGCAGGCAACGTCGCAGGCGGTGGCGGTGGCGGTGGTTTTGCAGAGTTTAGGGTGCCTCTTTCTGCTCTCGGAACAACCGAAACTGTTACTGTCGGTCTTGGAGGAACGGGCGGTACTAACTCTAATGGTACTGCAGGTGGTAACTCGGTGTTCGGTACTGGTGCCTACACGGCTTACGGAGGCGGCCCTGGGCTTACTGGAGGAACGCTACACGGCGGCGGCGGCGGCGGTGCTCTTTCGGTAGGAGCAAACGCTACTGGCGGCCAGCCTTCCGTTCCACAAATAACGACTAACGCTACACAAACTGCCGTAAACTTTGGCGGTGGCGCAGGCGGTAACTCTGCTGGAGGTGCAAACTCTCGCCCTGGTGGTGCTTCCGTTTACGGTGGCGCAGGCGGCGGTTCTTCCTATGGAGTAGGCGGGAGGTCTATATATGGCGGAGGCGGCGGCGGCGGATCGAGCGACGCAGGAGGCAGTACTGCAGGTGGAGCTTCTACGTACGGAGGAGCAGGCGGTGCGGGAGGTTTAAGTGGCGGAACCCAGACGGGAACCGCAGGAAGTGCGCCAGGTGGCGGTGGCGGTGCTTCTTACAACAGTGGTAACAAAGCTGGAGACGGTGCACGCGGCGAAGTTCGCGTATGGGTAATCAAGAGCTAGAACCATGCCGTGGAAAACTTAATTAAAAAGGCACTCTCTCGTTATAATTCATTCCATAAGCGCATGGCTCCTTCTCCCGACACCTTCACGCCAACACCACCTACTGTAGAGCATAGTGGAGAAATGGCATTTGCAGAGGACGCTTCCAAAGAGGCGGTGCACGCCGCCAAGAACGCCGCCCAGGCGACGGAAGCTGCACGTCAAGCGCAGCTAGCGGAGGCTATTGCCCAGACTGCGGCACAGACCAAGGCTGCACTTATCGAAGGACTTAAAGAAGTCTTTGGAGAGGGAGACAGCATTACGGACGACGGCCAAATGGTAGTGCTTGTGCGCCGTATCCCTATCCTTTGTACGAACGTGGAGAGCATGCACAAGGCCATAGAGAAAATCCAGGGGGATATTGGCTGGGCGACAAAGGTGGTAATCGGGGCCGTTATCCTCGCGCTGCTGAAAGTTATTTTTATACCGTAGTACAATAGGGGCATGGACGAGTTCGTATTTTTAGGAGCGAACCTAGATACTAGGCCCGAGGAGGCCAAGCAGAAAGACGTGCATATTGCGGAAGTAGTCGCCTCTGCGGCTCCCGTAGAATGGGTGGAGAAGAAGAAATGGCGCACCTTCCCTAAGCAGTTCCAGTCCTCCTCGGGTTCTTGCGTGGCACAGACTGCAAAGAAGCTTGCAGGCATAAACATTTTCAATAAAGAAGGACGCTACCTCGAACTCTCGGCTACCTCTATTTACCAGGAACGCTCGAACAAGCCCGAAGGCGGCATGATCGGCGTAGAGGCTTTTGATATTTGGAAGGATAAGGGTATTTCCCTAGAGGCCTTGGTGCCTTCGCAGGAAATGTCGGACGCGCAAATGGACGCGCTAAAGATAGAGCAATACGAGCGCGATATTGGCAAGTTCTTCTCTATCTCTGGCCACGTAGGTATTCCCGTAGCTGACTTTGAAACCGTCGCCTCGGTTATCCAGGCAACGCAGCGCGGCGTTATGGTCTGGTTCTACTTCAACAATAAGGAGTGGAGCAGGGAAATCCCTATAGTGCTCGATCCCAGCCTAGACCGCTATGCTGCTGGCACCATGCGCCACTCTGTCGCAGCCGTGGACTTCGGACTTATCAAGGGGAAGAAGTACCTTAAAATCGAGGACTCTGCACCGTTTGGCGGACTCTCGGAGCGTTGGATAAGCGAGGACTTTTTTAAGGCTCGCAACTTCTTTACTCGCTACTCCTCCACCTTCAAGTTCGAGGGCGGCATTACTCCCCCTCCACCTTCGACTTTCAAGTTTGCAAAGCCACTCGTATTCATTCCTTGGGACGACGCGAAAGGCCAGCCAGCAGACATGGTGCTACACGAGGCCCAGAAGGCGGACGTAATCAAGCTCCAGGACTTCCTCAAAGCAAAGGGGGCGTTCCCTGCAAACCAGTCGAGCACTGGCTACTACGGATCGCTTACAGCAAAGGGTGTCTACCAGCTCCAGGTACAGTGGCAGGTTGCTCCACTCGACGAGCTAAACGCTATCGCTCCACTCGGCGGAAGGGTAGGCAGCAAGACCATTGCAGCCTTCAACGCTCGGCTCTAACTACTATCTATCTACTAATTGCTCCTAATTTAGTAGTAGTAAAAGACGGCTTACATAGGCCGTTTTTCGCTATCTACTAATCCACACCGACAACAAAACCGACAACTACCGACTACAAATAGGGGTACAATTAAGGGGTTATGAAAAACATTATCGAGTCGCCAGCAAAGCTCGTTTTCGTGCTCCTGGCAGCGACAGCCTGCGCGGCCTTCTTAATTGAAGTCGCAAAGGGTGCAATCCTATTCGACACAAAGGACTTTATGGTTCTCGCAGGTATGGCCTTCGCCTTCTTTTTCTCTTACAAGGGAAACGAGAGCGAGCCATACGCGGGGAAATAACGGCTTATTAAACGTCTAGGTTTACTACTGCTTCTCGGCCTGGTGTTGCTCTTTCTACTGGTTTACCCACCAACTGCCGCAGAAGCTCTACCGCCGACTACAGCTCCCGAAGTTCCCGAGGTCGCTACTAAAGTAGCCAAGGAAGCTCCGAAACTGGAAGTCGCACAAGTTCTAACGGCGTACGTAACTGGCTACAACACCGTAGCTGGGCAGACGGATAGCACCCCATGCGACGCAATGGGCGGCAATATCTGCGGACGTATGGACACCGTGGCCTGCCCACGGGAGCTGCCACTGCACTCCTGGGTGCTTATAGAGGGCAAGAAGTACGAGTGTATGGATCGCACGGCCTTAAAGCATAATGGCCGTTTTGATATTTCCTGCGATAAGGATATGAAATGCCCGTATACGCATACAGGCTGGCGGAAGGTTACGGTACTTAAATAGGAAAGGGGAGTGCCAAGCGCGACACTCCCCCTCGTCTCCCTAACGCTCGGAGAACCGTGCGCTGGTAGATAGGATCACCCCCTTTCGGAAATAAGAACTGGTGGAGACACGTTGCGACGGTTGTGTGCCCGTTGGCTTTGCCGTGGGCCTGGGTGCTCCGTGCCTCCTCTCGTATTCTACTACTCCTCGGGCCTCTTTTTGGTGCTACACACAAGCATAGGTAGCAACGTGTCGGGGTTCTTACGCAGCTCGTATTCCTCTACCTTGGCGTGCTGGTGCGTAATGTATTCGTCGCTTCCGTAGTCGAAGTCGCGCCCGTCCAGGCGTATGCGTAGCTTCTCCTGTTCCCAGGGATCGAGCGTGCCTACTATCTGGTGGAGGCTGTACGTCATTTTCCTATTGCTTGCATGCGCTCGTTAATAAGCAGGCACTCCTTTATAAGCGGTGGGTACTTATCGAAGTTCTTATACTTCCTGCAGAGAGGGTGCTTGTGGCCAGGAAAGAGACTGGCGAACTCCGCGAAGCTGAAAGCAAAAGGGTCTTTCTTCATATACTAGAAGTCTACACCCTCGCCAACGTCCACGACGTTAAGGCCTTGCTCGCGCCACATGCGTATTACGCTCGGCCTGTCGTCTATAACGAGCTGAATAGGGTACTTATCCTTAAAATACTTCTCGTACATTCCCTTCTTTACCTCCGTATCGGGGCGCGTGTCGTTCGAGGGGCGCATTAGTACAGCTTCGTGTATCTGTATGCCGTCGAAGGCTGCGCGTATCCATTCCTCCGTCTCTTTGCGGTACTTATCGGGACGTGCAGACAGGAAGATTATTGGGTATCCCTTCGAGTGGTAGTCCAGCACCATGTCGTGCACGTTGTCGTTAAGCGCGTCCTCTGGGATCCCTGCAAAAAAGGCCTTCCAGTCCTTCGTCTCTCCCTTAACGTGGTGGAGGCGGTGTCGTATATCGCAAAGCGTTCCGTCAAGATCGCAGAGGACTATGCCCTTCTGGGGCTTAGGATATAGGCCGTATTGTAGAGCCATGCCGACAATGGTATGGTCGCCTACCCTTCGCTCGCGTGCCCTGTCGCGCTCCAAGCAAACTTCCATAGGTGTATCTACCTCTACGTGCTGTATCTTTGCGCCGACTTCCTTTGCCAAGTCCTTCCACGACTGCATGGTGCCTGGGTTTAGGTTCGTGTCGTCAATAATTACGTTCGCTCCACCGTTCGGCTGCGTAAGGAAAGTCCTTGCGAGAGCGCGTGCAGCGTCCCGTGTCTGGCCTTCGTTCTTGCCCGTAAACTTATCGAAGTGCAACATCATTCGCAGCAAGTCTTTATTTATGCGTACGGTGTTTCCTTCCTTTGCGACTATCTCCTGCGCCAAGGTGCTTTTACCAGAGGCAGGCAGGCCGCGCATTATAATCATTTTTGCCATAGCTATAGGTCTATATCTACCTTAAAGGCACTGGCCCCGCGTGGGCGTACCATTTTCCAAATAATGTGCGAGTAGTCCTTGTTATCGAGCATGGCAAAGCCAATGCCTGGGTTATCCATTTTCTGTATCTCCAGGGCCGCGCTCTTTCGATCCCAACTCTCGCCAACTTGGATAGCCTCGTACTGCTGCCGCGCCTTCCCCTCTATGGCCATGTACTCGCCCTGGATACGCTCTTGCACGCCACGAACCCAGCTAAAGAACTCGTCTGGCACCTTCTCCAGCAGGTCGTCGAGCGTCTTGCCGTCGCGCATATGCTCCCATATGGCTATCTCCGACACGCCAGTAATAAGCTTATGGAGTCGCACGTACTCGGGAAACTTAATCTTTAGGCGCACGTTCTCCTCGGGATACCAGCACACAAACCCTTCGCTATTTGGCTCGTCGAGTGCGGCAAGTGCCTCCAGGTCGGTAACGTCGTGCTGCAGTGCAGCTCGCATGCCAGCAGAGAGTCCAGCAGCCTTCGGTAGTCCCGTCTCATTGTCGAGCGTAACCAGGTGTACCAGGCCAGAGTAGTCGTAATTAACGACTATGCGGTTCTCTGGGTAAATAATCTCGAACAGGTGCGTCTCTCCCTTTGCAGGAACCATAGCGACGTGGTCGTGCCACCACTTCGTAGCCCACTTTGCCTGGTCGGAGGCGAACGAGCCACGAGTAGCGATACGAGGCACCCCGTCGTCCAGGGCGTAGAGAATACCCAAGGAGCCGTCCAGCTTCTCGCTTACTATCGGCTTGCCGCTTGGAATGGGCCAGCCCTTGTTTACGTGCTCTCCGTAGTTGAAGAACTTAGGGAATGGCCGCGCCAATACTTCTCCAGTCTCGACGTTCATTATTAGACCGCGACACTGGCGGGTAACGTCGTCCCACGCCTGCGAGAACTGGCAAGCCTGGGTGTAGTTGAAGATCGCCACGCGGTAGTCCTCTGGGTGGAAGTTTACCGACACCAGCCTTTTCTCTATATACGGCTTTATCTCCTCGTAGGTTGGTGTTTTCATATCTCCATTAGCTCGTTACTTATTTGCGTCATGCCCCCCTCTCGTTTCGTAAGACCAAGACTGTTTAGGTGGTACAGACCATTTAGGAAGCTACCGCTATTTACGCTGTAGCCAATAGCCTCGGCAATTTCCTCTTTAGAGAACGCCATGCCAGCGTTGTCGCGCAGGAAACGTAACGACTCCCTCTCCGCCTTTGGTAGCTTGGAGTACCACAAATCGGGGGAATACTGCTCGCCCTCGGTGTAAAGCGAAGCGTCCATTACGGCCACGGTTGTCTTATCGCCCACCTTCTTAGTAAGGCCAAGAGCGTTAAGGTGGTAGAGGCCGTTTAGGAAGCTGCCAGACTTTGGAGAGTAGCCCGTAACTACGGCAAGCTGCACCTTCGTAAAGGCCTTGCCTTCGTTTGCGTATAGGAACGAGTACACTTTCTTTTCTGCAGCGACAAGCTTAACGTCCCCCGTCTCCACTGTCGGTACTGGTGCAGGTGGCATTGGCATACCTTCGGACTTCGATACGTTTACCGTTTCTATCCGAGGAGCAGGCCTGCTGCTTACAAGAAGGGACTTTGCCGTGGGCTTCTCGTTGCGGATTATAAAGGAGAGAGACTTGGACGTTTGCTCTATATTTATTTCGAGCATATCTGCGTAGCTCTGCCATTTCTTGGCGGCAAGCTGCGCCTTCTCCAGTTCCTTTCGCAGTATGTCGTTCTCTTTCTGCAGGTGCTTCTCCATAGAGCTAGATACGCCCGAGTGCTTGACTGTAGGCACGGCTGGAGCCACTACGGGAGCCTTCTTGGCACTAAAGCCCTCGATAAAGCCCTGTATGTCGGTCTGGCTTATTTTCGGTATCTTGAAGTTCTGGCCAAGCTTCTCTCGATCTGGGTGGAAGGTATGTCGCTTGCGGATTTTAATACGCTCAAAGGTGCCCATAAACTCTGGCGACCACACCCAAGCCTCTCCTGTCGGTAGGGAGGGCAGGGAGCTTATGAAGTCGTTAAAGTCTCCCTCTGCGGAATGGAACTCTACCCACTCCCTAAGAGCCTTACGGTCTTGTGGCCCCACGGATCGCATGGCTACGAGCGTATCTACCTGCGTAAGCACGTCCTTATTAAGCGTTGCGGCACGCTGGTTTATAAGGGACACTCCCAGGCCTCGGTTACGGCCCATTACCACCAGAGACTCCACGGCTGCGAAACACTTGCCAGCTCCACTCTGTACGCGCTGCGGTACGAACTCGTGCGCCTCCTCGATAAAGATATGGCGCGGCGTGTCGTTAATCTTTATAAGCTCCTCGGAGAACTCCGCTATAAGGTGTCGCATGGCAGTCTTGGACATGCCGAAGGTGGAAATAACACACGATATGTTCTCCTTCACGATAGCCCGAGCTATCTTAGGGCCGTCGTCTCGCGTTATCTGTATATCGGCGTGCTCCAAACCGAATACGACCACAGGAAGGCCTTTACCCTTGCCGTCTGCAGCCACACGAAGTCCCCACCACACGTCTATAGGATCAAAGACAACGAAGGGCACACCAATACTTGCCATTTCCTCCGCAAAGACTGCGGCAGTGTATGTCTTTCCAGCACCACGCTTGGCCAGAAAGGCGAAGCTCTTGGTTGCTGCAGTGGCTGGTATTTTAAGTGTTCCGACGTTTAGACTTTTCATGCCCCGTTTAATTTATGACTCTGTAGCTTATCTTTCTTGCTGCCGCACGCGCATTACTCTCTCTAGTGTACGTCTCGCTCGTCATAAGCACTTTATTATTCCCAGAGACGAGTACGAAGTACCATTGGCCGTTGGAGGCCTGGCGCACCTTAATCGTTAGCTGGTGCCTTTTCATAGCTATATAGGCGTTACCTCGACAATGTTCTTGTACCAAGACATGAAGGGGAAGCGGAAACCATACACGGTTGCTTTGTAGGTCTTGCCCTCGTCGAGCGATCCGTATACGTCCGAGCTGTCCCACTTCCAGTACCAGAGGCTGTCCGTGTTCTCGTATACTCCGTTGTCGGTATAGACGAGGTAGCGACAGTTGCTGCCCTGGGTGCTGCTTTCGCAGATACGCTCCTTTTCCTTAACGGTAAAAGTTGCTTCCGCCTTGGTTCCGTAGGCGATAAGAGGAGTTACCGCAAAGCAACCAATAAAGATTATTGCGACGAGAAAGCCAATTACGTATCTCATAGTGCGGGGGTGCTTGTAGCAGGTTTAACGGAGCACTGGAGGGTCTTTTGCACGAAGCCCGTCTGTATCTCGGTTACGAAACCTCCGAGCTTGTCGCAGTCCTCCACGTACTGGTGCTTTACCTTATAAACTTGGCTATCGTGGCCTATCCCGAAGGCCAGGAATGCGACGAGTGCGACAATTACCAGAAGTACTATGGTGTCGCCTTTCATGCCTTTTTGGCTGCTTTCTTAGCAGCTTTCTTAGCGACCTTTTTAACGGCTGGACGCTTCCTGGTAGCTCCCTTCTTTCCAGGCTCTCCGTTTGGCCCAGGCTGTCCAAACATGCTAGGGAGGTCTAGTGGCCCCGAAGTTCCATGCACGCTTACCTCCATTCCTCCGAAGCCAGGGAGTCTGCCAAGTAGCTCGCGGAGTGGGTTACGCGGAGCCTCGACCTTCTTAAATGCAAGGAGTCGGGTACGCATACCAGAAACCTTATTGGCAAAGTCCATAGACTTCTCTATGGCCAGCTCTACTTGCGCCTCGGCCATTTCGGCAGGCACTTCCACTATCATTATCTCGTAGTGCTTGTGCTTGAAAATAAAGCCGTGCTTCACTTCCACCGAAACCGCGTACTGTACTAGTTTGTCCCCGTTCATATGATTTACGCTTTTGCGCCTTTAAGTAACGTCTTGATAAGCTCGCCTATAGTAATGTTCTCCTTCGCGGCGGCGATCTTCAAAGCGCGGAGGGTCGTTGCGTCCACCTTAACGTGTTTGTCTGCTCGCACGGGTGCCTTCTTTACGGTTGCCATATAAGAGTAATAGTAGTTTACCTAGTGTTATTTGTATACCTTGCCCTGGGGATAAACCTAGCCAGGCAGATAGCCCAGTTCCTCTGCCGTGGGTACGTGGATACCCATTTTCTGGCATACCTCCAAGTCGAAATCCACCAGCTCGACCACCTCCCACTTCTCCAGGTCGCCGTCGTCCCTCATGGATCGGCGCACGTCCACCTTCATTCCCAGCACCTCTACCTGCGTTACCCCGAACTTTAGCTTTACCATTGCGTCGTGCATTTGGAGCTTCGTATAGCCCGTATGCTCGGCCAGGTAGCCCATAAGCACCATATGGTAGCGAAGCTGGGAGTTACTACGCATGTACTTATATTCCGAGAAATCTGCCGCCACCTTCTTGCCCACTGGCAGGCGGGAAACCTGGTCGCGGAAGTAGGCAGGGGAGTTCGGCACAAAGACCTTTTTACCTTCGTGTTCCCTAATCTCCCCGAGAGCTGTAAATATCTCTCGCTTTACTTTCCCTTCGGACTTCTTACGTGGCTTCGGCATATTACGGGGAGCTAGGCGGCACGTTATAACCGAGCTGGGCCTGCGCGTCGCGCTCCAACTCCTCCTTGTTCTCGTAGTCTTTCCCTCGCAAGTGTGGGCTGTCCTGGAGGATTTTGCGCCACGCTCGATCCATAGAGTTATGGTCTTGCACCAGCGACACGAGCATATTGCGACTGATTAAGTCCATGTCTATACACTTCTTTAGCATGGGGTTTCGGCGCAGCAGGACGTTTACTATCGCCTTATCCTTGTTCGCACGCTCCCTGGCCAGTGGCTCGGCTTCCAGGTAGTCCTTTATTTCTTCGGTAAGGAGTTTCATACGCGGGGCTGCAGCGTTGCGATATAGAACGTACCGCGCTTGCTGTCGGTAAGCTTAAAGAGCTTGTAATGGTGCGCCTCCATAATGGCCTCCTTCTCCTCGGCGGGTACGAGGCTGGCGTGGCCGTCTATCTCGAAGGCTTGGGTTAGGAAGGCAAGAGCCAATTGTGTCTGCTCGTCCATACGCTATGCCTGTATCGTTCCCTCCATGCTCTCGTCCACCTTCTCGAAAGCGTCTGCTATCTCCTCCTCCGTGGGGTCTTGGTCGTCCACCTCGCTCGAAGCGTCCTGGTCGCCGTCAATGCGCGATCCGTCGAGGTTCGTAACGTCTATGTAGTTACGCGGCCCCTGCTTCTTCATTTCCATTACGACCTCCGTACCCTCGGGAACGTGGGAGAGGATTTGCACCAGGTAGTGCAGCTCGCCAGTCTCCTTATTCTTTAGAGGGCAGCGATACTCGTACTTCTGGCCTTTCTCCTCCACGACGTACTTAACAGCGTCTATAATCTGGCCGCTTTCCCTATCGCGCCCCTTGGTAATCTTGTCCGAAATCATACGGACTACGTGCCTGCCCGTGGACTTAACACCACCCTTGTCCTGCTTGATACCAAGCTTTAGCTTTGGGTGTATGTCTGCCTTCTGCATTAGAATTGCGCTGGTTTTCATGGTTAGGTTAGATCTAAGTACTTTTGTAATAGCGGCTTCGTCTTGGGGTTAATAAAGTCTAGCCGCCCTCCCTTAAACAAGTTGCACCTTCGGCACAGTATTTCCAGGTTCTCGTAGTCGTCGTACAGCTCGGCTCGCACCAGTCCTAGCATTTGGCTTACGAGCCAGACGGGAATTATGTGGTCGAGCGTTAGGTGCTCTTTCTTGTGGCACCTACGGCACTCCACTCCGTCCCTTTTCGACACTATCTCAAACGCTGTTTCAATGTACCTTCGCCCCTTCTTTTTCTTCCCTACTTTCTTCCCCTCGGCTCCTGGGTCTATCTCGTACTGTTCCAGTGGCGGCAGTGGGTCAAACAGGGAGGCCATGTCTACGCCCTGCGGCGGTGGCGTGTACCTCTCTGGCTGGCTCATAACCCCCAGAAGCCAAGTACGCACCACCAGCACACTCCGAAGGAGTTAAGAAACCAACGACGGCGAGGCTCGTAGCACTCTCGGCAAATTACTCGGCGGCTCATAGGTCTGCTCCTGCCGCGTCCTGGGCTGCCTCGTCGCTCGCCTTCTCGTAACCCTCGTCGTACCCCTTATCGTGTCCTTCGTCGTAGCCTTCCTTGCGTGCCTCTGCCAGAAGTTCTGCCATGCAGCCTTCGCAGTAACACACTTCGGCCTCGTGGCGACTAATCTTGTCGCATTGGTGTACTAAGCTCATATGTCGGTAGTTAAGTATTCTTCATTCGCACCCTCGTCCTCCTCTGGCTCCGCGTCCTTCATGCGTGCAGCCAGCTCGTACACGTCAAAGCCCTCTGCCTGGATCGCCTTAATTACTTCCAGGTTCTTCTCTGTCATTTCGTACCCTGTCTGGTATTCCTTGGGGAGAAGGATAGGCTGGCCGTCTACCATTACTGCCTGCTGCTTATTGCGTACACCCTCGACCTTTATTTTCTCCACGGACTCCTCGGAGAAACCGCCAGAGAGTAGCCACATTTTGCGAGCGTTCGCTTTGCGGAGACGGCGTAGCACGGTGTTCCAAGAGCTGGCGATAGGCACGTATATTTCGTCGTACTCGGCCTGGTCTTTGAAGCCATAGAGCTTCGTAAGGTACATGGAGTACGCCACCTTCCAGTTCTTGCTAAAGCGTTCGGTATCTACGTCGTAGAAGATAAGCGGCTCCAATGGTGGCATTTCGCCAGAGCGATACACCCGCGTAACCTCCTCTATCTCCTTGCGGTATTCGGCTTCCGTCTCGTCGTCCAAAAACACCTCTACCTCGATCATGCGTAGGTCGTCTCGACACACGTAGATAAGGACTCCGAACTGCTTGCCCTTGCTCTTTAGGTAGTGCGTAAGCTGCAGGCGGTGGTTACGGCTTGCCTGGCCCGTACGCTCCAAGGCCTCGAACATGAAAGCGGATACGCTCTTGGTTTCTATAATCGTGTCCTCCAGGCCGTCTGGGTACTTCTCCTTTAGGTACTCGATAAGGGCCACGGTGCCTCGCTTAATCACGTCTGGCAGCTCCATTACGCCCAGGCTGTCCAGGGCGGTATCGTACGTAGGCGTGCCGCCAGCCTCGAAGTCTATTTTGCCCGAGACTTCTATAAGGTCTGGGTACTGGAACACGACGCGCTCCTGGGTTTGCTTCAAGACACCCGAGCGCAGAAGCACCAGGCGTACTATCCACTCGAAGATATTGCCTGCCTCGAACTTACGGCGGCTGCGTCCGTTCGGAGGGTTCGTAGGTTCCTCTCCGCGCATACGCAGTACCACGTCTGCAATGCCTTTCCCAAGCTCCGAGGCCCACATATAGTCTCGCGGAGTATTCGGCCTCTCCTCCCGCGACGCGGTGGCAAGGTTCCAAATCTCGGCTAGTTTCCAGCGACTACTCATATGTCGGTACGGTAACGCTCTATGCTGTTAAGAAGGGAACGAACCTCGGCTGCGTCGAAGGCCTTGCAGATAATCCGAGCTACGAAGTCGAGGGTAATGCCGTTGTGCTCCGAGCGCGTCGCTTCAAGCGCACGCTCCAGCTCTACGGCTGTCCACTCGCGGTTGTCTGCCATTTCTGGCGGCTCGACGTGTACTGGTTCAAATACCATATGTAGCAAGGTAAGGGAGAACGACTAAGTAATGTGCGGCGATAACCAATGCCCCTACCGCTATTACGGCGTACGCTAGCGTGTAGTCCTCGTTTGGACTTGCAGGCTTGCGGCGGAGGAACGAAGGAATATCTGCCATTGCTTCTAGTGCCGAAGGATAGAGAAGCTTGCGGAGCTTAACTGGCCAAGGGTCTATGCCCATTTCGACGCAGTAGCAGTCCGTCTCGTACTGGCCGTGGCCGTAGAAGTCGGAAGGGTCGTAGAAGTCCACAGTAGCCTTCTGCGAGCCAAGGCAGTACGGGCACTCGTTAGCGTCTACTACAGCGAGGGGGCGGAGGTCGAGGGTAGCCATACTAGATAGACTTAAAGGTACTCTCCACGTAGTCGAGCTGATAATCTTCCTCCTTGTCCCTCTCCTGCACGTCGGTTTCGTAGTCGAAGTTCTGCGTCTCCTCGTGGCACTTAGGGCACTCTATCTCGGGAAATGCACCGTCGTTCGTCTTTACCACTCCCTTATAGGCAAAGCCGCAATTCTCACACTGGCCCGCGATCCGTTCTGTTTCTTGTTTTGTTTCCATATACGCAAGTTATACTAATATACTTAGTATAACCCCATACAACGCCAGCGCAAGTGCCCCTGGGGATAAGCACATGGGGATAACCTAAGTTATACTAATATAACTCTATGGACGACGACTACACCCCAGAACCGCCTAAATCCTTAGCGGATTTAATGGCAGGCAGGCAGGCCAAGGATAAGGGCCGAGCCACGGAGCGCGGGGAACTCCTAAAGTACTTCAATGATCGAGTACTTAATAAGAAGGGCAAGAAGTTCGGCATACCCTTTTTCGCCATGAAGCTCCAGGGCTTTAAGGAGCAAGACCTGTACCACCTAAAGAGCGTTTGCGAGCAGGAGAGCAAGCGGAGTTTCATAGACAAGAAAACGGGCAAGACCGTCCAGCTAACTTTCGGCATGGTATTTTGGATAGAGCTAAAGCCCAAATGACTACCGAGAGACTTACGACGGGGGAAATCTTTTGCGGCACCAAATCTGCCAGCAAGGTATTTGCCGAGCACGGCCACTCTATCTTTACCGTAGACAACGAGGCACGATTTGCGCCAGACGCAGCCGTGGACGTACGGGAGTTCGCCAACGACTTCTTTGCAGGCTACGACCTCCTCTGGGCCTCGCCTCCATGCCAAGGCTTCTCGGTGGCAGTAATAGGAAGGAACTGGAACCACGACTACACGCCCAAGACCGACAGCGCACGCTTGGCAATGGCCCTGGCGCAAAAGACGATAGCCATAATGGAAGGCAGCAAGCCTAAGTATTGGTTCATAGAGAACCCCAGGGGCATGCTCCGCAAAATGCCATTCATGGAGGAGTTTTTGAAGCGACAGGGGGGGGTACGGCACACTGTCTCCTACTGCCAGTACGGAGACACGCGCCAGAAGCCCACCGACATTTGGACGAACGCTACGTGGTGGAAGCCTCGGCCTATCTGCAAGCCTGGCTCTCCTTGCCACGAGGCGGCCCCTAGAGGATCGAGAACTGGCACACAGGGACTCGACAACGCTACGGATCGAGGAAGGATACCTGCAGCTCTATTCGAGGAAATCTTGGAGCAAATGCCGTAGTACACTCGTTATCCCCAAGGTTATCCCTGGGAGGTTGCAAGCCGTGCTGTATAGTGGCAATATGCGTATAGGTAATCACAGCCTGGTTTTCGGAAATGTTTGCGAAGCGTATGGCGCGCACATTTCCTATACGCAGGACGTAATTTAGCTCTGGCTTCGGCTGGGGCTTTTTGCGTTTAGTTGCAGGGGGGTTAAATGCGGAGAGCAACTTATCAAAGTCTCCGCGCCTGTCGTCGTCTGTCTATAACCAGACCCAAACTCATTCGGGAATGAAACGCAGGTTTTCCTACTCCTCTGTTCTGGGGGGTAGGGGGGCCATACTCCAAATCTTTTCAAGAATGATTTAAGAGATTTGAAATAACATAAGATTAAAAGAATGAAACTCTGGGAAACAGATAAGGCAGATAAGGAGTTTTCTTTGTATATTCGGCGGCGCGACCCTTTTTGTTTCTTCGGTTGTGGAAATCCTACCAGCGACTGCTCCCACTACTGGAACCGTGGGAACTCGGCTACCCGCTATGATCCCGAGAACTGCGACGGAGTATGCCGTACCTGCCACGATACCTACGGAGAAGGCCAAGGAGGAGCCTACAAGTGGCGTAAGGCCAAGCAGCTAGGGGCAGAACGCTTTGCCGCCCTAGAACGACGCGCACGCTCGATAATGAAACGGGACAAGGCGATACTAGGCTGCATGGTACTTCTCGGCAGGGCTTAATCCCCAGGACGGTACTGGCACAAGAGTTATACGAGGTATACTTATTCTATTATCCCTAATCGCTATCTTTCTATGGATCCAGTAGAAAACGACGCACCAGCAACCCCCGAGACTGCAGCCCCAGAGGCGGCACCCGAGGAAGCTGCTGCGCCTGCCGAAGCTCCTGCAGAGGACGCTGCCCCCGAGGCTGCGCCTGCAGAGCCAGAGGCCGCATAGTTTTACAAGAACCTCCACATAGGAGGTTCTGTCTTTGCGAGTTTCCCCAGTTGCTCGCAGAGCCAGGACTTTCTTTGCGAAGTCTTGTGGGAAAATGCAGGTAATGCCAGCGCGACAAATAAAAGCTCTGTATAACGTGCCAGGACAGCGAAAGCATAGAGAGCACCGCGCAAAGAAAGGACGCGACCCAGAGTATCGAGAGAAGCGAGCACACAGACTTACCAGAGTGCGTTGGGAACGGGAGAAGCTACGGCGACTCCGTAAATATCAAAACCCATGAAGATTTTAGTAACAGGTGCCGCAGGTTTCCTTGGAAGCCATATTGTAGACCGTCTTTTGGCTGACGGGCACGAGGTCGTTGGCCTCGATAATCTCCTTACGGGCAGTCTCGATAACCTCGCAGAGCATATTTCTTTCGCGCATGCGGCCCAGGTCGTAAGCAAAAATGACAGGTTCGAGTTTGTGCTTGGCGACATTACGGACAGGGCAAAGGTAGACGAGGTAATGGCAGGTGTCGAGGCCGTGATACATACCGCCGCTATCGCTCGCACGCCTTGGACTATAGAGGATCCAATGCTGTCGCATGAAGTAAACGCGACGGGTACTCTTATCCTCCTCGAAGCTGCACGCAAGCATGGCGTAAAGCGTTTCGTCCACTCCTCCTCGTGTATTGTGTATGTACCGAACACTCCCTACTACGTCTCGAAGCTTTGCGCCGAGGAGTACGTAATACTCTACCGAAAGCTGTACGGACTCTCGACCATTTCTCTCCGCTACCAGAACCTCTATGGAAAGCGACAGAGCGAGAAGCCACCGCACCCGAACGTCTTTGCTGCCTTCCGCGCTTCCAAGAAGGAGCACGGGAAAATCTTTATCACTGGCGATGGCACCCAGACCCGCGACTTTACGCACGTATCGGACGCGGTAGAGGCGAACATGCTTGCGCTCCAGGGCCATGCGAACGGCTGGACTGATATTTGCCGTGGCGTATCCACGAGTCTTAACCAGGTCGTGCGCTACTTCGACTGCCCCGTGGAGTACATACCAGAGCGCGAGGGCGACATTAAGAACCTGCTCGGCACTCCAGGCTACGCAGAGACACTGCTTGGCTTCAAAGCGAAAGTAAGCGTGGCCGAGGGTATCGTAGATGTACTATGACCTTCGACACCCCACCAGTACTAGACCCAGCACGGCACGGCGTTACGCGGTACCCGTTTACGTACGTTCTTATTCCGCATACACCAGACAGGCGTGCTCGTCTCCAGGAAGCTATGGCTGCGATCCACCAGAACACCGACCCGAACATAACACCCTACGCGATAGTTACGTACGAGAACGACTATATTGGTTTCCCGAACGCGATACGCGACATGGTGGACAATATAGACGGGTACGTTTTCATGTGCGCGAGCGACCTTATCATGGGGCCGAAGTGGCTGGAGATACTTTGGAGGAAGTACGAGCAGTTGGGCAGAAAGGGCGCAGTAGAGCCATTTAACGAGATACAGCAAGGCGGACTCGCCCAGCACACGCTCTCCCATTCGTCGCTCGTCAAAGAGTTTCTAAGCCGTGCATACTTCCACTACTACGCAGATAACGAAATGTCGGAAAGGATTAAAGAAGCTGGCTTGTATACCTACGTTCCCGAGGCTCCAATGGAACACCGCCACGTCATAAACCAAAAAGCAGAAATGGACGAAGGCTACCGCGTCGTGCTCGATCCCGAGCGCAACGAGAAAGACCGCGTTACTTATGAGAAACGTAAAGCCGCAGGCTGGCCAGACTAATATGCTTATTCACACGTACCGAGACGAAGAAGGGAACTTTAAGGAGGAGATAACCAAGCGTGAAAGCTGGCGCGAGTTATTTATATTCGAGGCAAAATGGCGTTTTGACGAGAGGCTACAGAAGTTGCTTGGCTGGCAGTTGAAACTCTATAAGGGCTTCCCAGAGTACGACAGAGCTGTAGAAGTTTATTGGATATGGCCACTTGCCCTATGGCCTTTGTTCGTACGTTCCTGGTTCGACCTCGCCAGGTTTTGCTACCGCAAGGGGTGGTTCCGCAGCCTTCCCGAGCCAGGCGAAGTCATGCACTGGTTCTGGCCTAAGTACTTCCTGCCATGAAGCCAAAAGTAATGCTCGGTATTCCCACTATGGGGAGTATCCATACGCACCTCGTCCTCTTGATCCTTAACCTAATGGCCAAGGCAAGTACGGAAGGGAAGTACGGCCTAACGATTTACACGACTGTCGCCGTACAGCCAGTAGATAACGCACGCAACGAGATAGTCCGTACCTTCCTGGAAGGAGACTCTACGCACCTCCTATTCATAGACAGCGACACCGTGCCGCCGCCAGACGTGATAGACAAGCTCCTTGCAATGAACGTCCCTATAGCGACGGGCATTACTCCTATCGTGGACTACAACGAGCAGACAAAGGAGTTTTACCGAAAGTGGAACGTCGTGGATATGGACGATAAGCACGTAGAGCCTAATACGGGTATCGTGCAGGCCAGAGGCGCAGGCAGCTCCTGCATACTCATTCGTCGGGACGTGTTCGAGAGGCTGGAGTTTCCGTGGTATCGCTTCCTCTACCAAGACAAGTACGTTATTTCCGAGGACATACACTTTACGGCAAAGGCGAACGGCGCAGGCTTTAAGACCTACGCCGACACCTCGATTATCTGCCAGCACGCTAAGACTACAATGTGGTAGTTAGCGAGTGCGCTTGAAGCCCTTACCCTTCTTTGCAGCCTTCTTGGTTGCGCGAGTAGGGGCAGGATCGCTCTTGCCTACAAGGGCGCGACGCGCATTGCGGGAGTCCACGCTGCGGTCTACGCCAGCTCCGCGACGGCCAGCCTGGGCATTTGGGGTATTCTCGATACTCTCGCTTACCTCCGTCATGCCGTAAGACCTGTCGTTTACCTCCTCCTCTTTCTTTAGGAGGTTCACGTTGCCGTTCTCGGACTTGTTAATGTTCTTAATCTGCTCCACCTCGATCTTGTCGTTGCTGGTGGCTACAGTGCGTATTGCCTTCTCTGCATCGGCTTCGCTCGGCCAGTTCTGGGTGCTCTGCTCGACAATGTCGCCATTCTGGTCGTACTTGTTCCAACCATAAAGGCTGCCGTCTCCGACGCGAGTAGTCTTGAAAGTGTAGGTGCTAGTTTCCATAGGGAACGTCTATTAGGTTTGCTAAGTGGTTCCCCGTTCAACCGTTCCCCCCGTAGAGTTATCATTGCAGAGCTACGGTAAAGACAGCATGAAGTTGGTTATCCACTACCTAAAGGGAATGGAACCCCAGCATAGGAGTATACTTAGTGGTACACCCTGCCCTTTTATGTCTACACCCAAACACTCAAAAAAGCCTGTAAGTAAGCCACGTAAGAGCAAAGTGGCACCTAAGCCAGCTCCTGCACCGAAGCCAATAGGCGACATGCAGCGACGCAAGAAGCTCTACTAAATCATGGACGACCTCGACGACACGCTTGGCGAGGACGACACAGGAGGGTTTGGTACACCTATTCGTCCCAGGCTCGCGCCCTTCCAGCCAGACGGTTTCGGAGGAGTAGAAGCGTACGAGGAGGAGGTATTGGTAGAGTTCGAGGAACTAATTGCTGCATAGTATGGAGGAGAAACTACGTAAGGACTTGGGAGTTGCGCTTGACTACTTTTTTAATAGCAACCCAGGCCACAGCGAAGCGTTTATAGAGTTTGTCAATGAGAGAGGCCAGATATTTACGGATCATAGGACGAGGGAGAACCACGAAGTCGAGGAGTACCGACGCGGCTACCTCATGACCACGCCGTATCAGGTTGTGCGCCACTTCCCAGCAGAGAGCATTACCCTCCGTATTTATGCCAGTAAGGGCGCGGCATACGACGCTTTGAAGGAAGAATGGAATAAAAAGGTAATATAGATACATGGCAAGACCAACCGACCTTACCCCAGAGCTGATAGAGAAAGCCCGTGGCTACATAGCTACGTGCGAGGATAGCTACCGTCGTTTTAATGAAGTAGAGGAGGACGCGAGTGGGGAGCCAGTCGAGGGAGATACCCAGTACTACCAGCAGGCCGTGGCTCTCGCTCGGGAGTCTGGGTCTATAGGCGTATCGCATTTGCAGCGTGGGCTTCGTATTGGATACTCCAGGGCTTCGCGCCTCTTGGATTTAATGGAGGAGCATAAGGTAGTGGGAGAAGCAGACGGATCGAGGCCGCGAGAGGTTTTGTCGCCAGAGTTAGAGGTGCCGTATGACGAGGAGAGTAGCAGCCGTATCCAGCGTCGCCGCATATCGTATGCAGTAGAACGCAGACTAGACGTAAAGCTTCCTTCTATAGCTGGTCTTGCTCTTTATTTGGGAGTAGCTAGGAGCACTGTATACACATGGGGAGAGTTAAAAACAGAGCTTGGCTTGGAGTTTTCGGACATTATGGACGAGGTTTTGGCGGAACAAGAGAATAGGCTTATAAATGGCGGTATTTCTGGCAGGTACAGCCCCGTTATTTCCAAGGTTATTCTGGGCAAGCATGGCTACTCCGAGAAGCACGACATGACCTCTGGCGATAAGCCAATTCAAGTCTCCCCAGAGGCCCAGGCTTTGGCTGCAGCCGCCCTAGATACGTTCCTCGGTAGGCAACCCGAGAGCGTACCTGGAGCACCACCGCAAGCGACTACTCCGCCACCTCCGCCTATGTATAACGGCACCCCTAACACTGGAACAAATGGAAGCCCAGACACTCCCCCAGCTATTGGCCAGTAACGACAGGGAAACCCTGCTGGCACTATTCCAGTTCGATCCTGCAGAGGGAGTCGAGCGTATCGTGCTGAAGTTTAATCTTTGGGGCCGCAAGGTACACCCGAAGTACTTTAAGAGCGCAGACGCACCCTTTCATAAGGACATAGACGAGAACAACGCCAAGGTATTCCTCGGGCTTATAGACTCGTTTACCGACGCTGCCTATCGTGGAGCTGCAAAGACCACGCGCACTAAGCTCTTTTTCTCCTTTTGGATACAGAACGACAAGACCCGCAGCCGTAAGTATTTGAAGGTGCTTGCAGAGGACGGCACCAACTCCAAGCAGAGCGTTACGGACATTTTCAACATGCTTATTAGCCCTCTCTCCATATGGCTCTACCCCGAAGTGTTTGCAAAGACGGAGCATAAGCGAGAGGAGACTATGTCGAGCTTCACGACCTCCACGGGTATTAAGCTCGTGGCTGACACGGTAGGTAGCGACCAGCGTGGCGCACTCCAGGAGGACTCCCGCCCAGACGTTATCTGGTTCGACGACTTCGAGACTCGGAACACGCTGCGATCCGCCGTTAAGACCTTCGCTATTTGGCTCAACATGCAGGAGGCTATAGACGGTCTGGCCAAGCCAGGAGGCTTCATTGCGACGTGCAACTACATATCGGAGCGCGGCAACGTGCATAAGCTTATCGAGAAGAAAGGCCCACGCGACATAGTGCTTATACAGAGCATTAAGAACGCGGACGGCTCCCCTTCCTGGCCTGCTCGCTACACGGAGGCAGAGGTTGCAGAGATATTGCGTAAGGCAGAGGACGAGGCCGAGTACACGCAGGAACCGAGTGCTGGTAAAGACGTGTACTTTGACCGCGCTTCGGTAGACAAGCAGGTAGCCATTAAGCCCATTAAGGAGGTTGCGGACTTTAAGATATTCAAGCTGTATAACCCCAGCCACCGCTACGCTTCGGGCCACGACGTTGCAGGAGGCGTAGGCCTCGACTCCAGTACTTCCGTCTTTATAGACTTCGATACGATCCCTGCCCAGGTGGTAGGCACGTACAAGAACAACCTCATTAAGCCAGACGACTTCGGGGACGAGGTAGCCAAGCAGGGTAATCGCTTCGGAGAGTGTCTGGTAGGCCCAGAGAAGAACAACCACGGCCACGCAACCATTGGCCGCTTGAAGCAGATATACGACAGGTCGAAGATACTTATTACGCCACGGGACGAGGACAAGCGTAAGGAGGGCATTGGCCTGGAATACGGCTGGGAAACCAATAGCCTTACCAAGTCCAAAATGCTTTCTGCTCTCTCGAAGGCTGTAGAGGACGGGCTGGTGTCCCTAAACGACGAGGATTTGATTAAAGAGGCACGATCCTACACCCGAAACGACCTCATGGACGGCACCGTAGACCCGCGCATGGCTACCAGGCACTTCGACTTGCTTATGGCAGCCTGCATTGCGTGGCAAATGAAAGACCTTGCGACTGTTTCCAAGCCGAAGGACGACCCAAAGGACGCTTTCGTACCCGAGAAGCCGCAATATCCGTCTATCGGCATGTAGTTATGCACAGATTTGACACGTTTTGCATAACTTTGGTGCTATTCTTACAGTAGTTCGAGTAGAAACGGGGACATTTCTACCTTGCCTAAAGTAAAATACGAAACACGACAGGAGATTATCGCCCAAGCTCTTAGGGAGATACAATTTGCGCGTACCTACAAGCAGGCAAAGACGGGCAACTGGAAGATAAACGAGGATTTGTATTACGGGCGCAAGTCGAAGTCCGAGGACTCACGCGCCAACGTGGACTTGGGACGCATGGGAGAGTTTTTGCATACGCTTTTGTCGAAGATAGACAACCCGCTATCGTTTAAGTTTACGAAGAAGAAGAACAGCCAGCTAAAGCGCGTAAAACGGCTTAATTCCTTGCGTGTAGCAGACCAGGACGCGAACGACTGGGACATTAAAGACCTTGCAGGCAAGAAGCAGGCAGGCATGTATGGCCGTGCGATCTATTCGTACTTCGCCCAGAGCGAGGGAGGCTACAAAGCGAACCTCGATAACGTGGACGTGTACGACTTCCTCATTGACCCAGCAGCAGGAGGTTTGGATATTGAAAAGGCAAAGTACCTGGGAGACTACGGCGTGGTGCTCTCGCGCCAGGACATAGAGGCAGGCGTTAAGGCTGGCCTCTTTCTCCGTACCGAAGCTAAGACGCTTCTCGAAGGCTCGGGCAACGCGACGACCCAGACCCAGGAGACGACCAACCAGCGCAACCGACAGTCTGCTACTGGCGTGGCTACCACGGACAGGGAGATAAGCGACAAGGATAAGTTTAAGTTCTGGCGTTGGGGTACGACGTACGGAGGCAAGCGTTACTACCTCCTTCTTACCGAAGCGCAGGGTACGGCTATCCGTGTGGATCCTATCGAGGACGTTTTCGAGTCGGGCCTTTGGTGGTACTGGACGTGGGCTGCCTTCCTCGACCTTACCGAGTTTTGGACTCCTTCGTACTGCGACTACGTGCGCGATATATTCATGGCCCAGGCCTCGTCTATCAACCAGGCACTCGACAATGGCGAGCAGGTTAATAAGCCGCAGAAGGTCGTGGACGTTGGTGCTGTCGAGAACCTTGCCGAGCTGAAATACCAGAAGGGCGGCAACTACATTAAGTCGAAGTCTGGGTTTGACGCTTCCAAGGCCGTGCAGATACTCGCAGTCCCCTCCATTGACACTCCGTTTAAGGTGTTCGATAAGCTCGAAGCTATCCAGGAGAAAGCGTCGGGCGTTAATGCTACCTCCAAGGGAGTCTCGGACGAGGACAAGGTGGGTATCTACGAGGGCAACCAGGCCAATACTGCAGACCGCTTCGGCCTTCTCAATAAGTCGTATGCCTTCGGGTACAAACGCTTTGCTCGTCTCTGGGAGGCAGGCGTGCGCGAGCACCTAACGAAGCCAGTGGCCGTGGACATTATCGGCCCAGACGGGATCGAGACAGAGGACGTGTCCCGCCGCCAGATTTTCCGTAAGAACGAACGCTTTGGTATCGCAGTCGAAGCTTCCAACGCAGAGACAGCCCTTAGCGAAATGGAGAAGCGCACTAAAATCGCCTTCCTCAACGCAGAGGTAAACAACCAGAACATTAACGCTAAAAAGGCCTTCGAGATTAAGGCTGGTATCGCAGGCTTTAACGAGGACGAGATACGCCAGCTCCTCGACACCTCCGAGTTTGGAGACGCAGAGCTTATGTCCGAGGCTGACCGCGACATTGAACGCATACTGGATAACGAGACTATCCCTCCTAACCCTTCCGCTACTACCGCATACAAGCAGCGTTTCGTGGACTGGCTCACAGACCACGAGGAGGACATTAAGCCCGAGGTGGCGCAAAAGTTCTTCCTCTACATTGACTCTCTCGACGAGATCATTATTGCGAACATGACCAAGCAAATGAACGCGCAGGCTTTCAAAATGAAGCTTGCTGCTATCGGGCAGACTCCCACCCCCAGCGATAATCCGAACACGCCAGCCCGCGCTCCAGCATTAGGAGACGCGGCGTTGGAAACCGCGCCTGCTGGGGAGGACTTGGGCCTTCCGCCAACTCCCGAGGCAGTTACGGAGGATATAAACGCTGCAGGACTACCGCCTGCTTAACACTAATTTAAATCACTATGAACGGAGAGAACTACGAGGTAATTACCCCTAACGAAGCAGACCCGAAAGGGGCGACCATTCGCAAGACTGGCATTACTGCCGACTTCACGGTTGCAGGAATGGAAGGGGAGCAGTTGAAGCTGCAGAAGGTTATTAAGGAGCTTACGGCAAAGCAGGAGTTCGCTGCAGCCAAGCGTGCCAATATCGAGGAGCACCACCCATTTGTTAAAGACCTCGACGAGCAGCAGCTTTTCACGGTGCATATGTACTACGAGGAGTACGCCATTGCTAAGGGACTTCCCGAGAAGATCGCGGAACTCCAGGCGCAGCTCGACGCTTCTTACGAGGAGCAGAAGCACATTGCCGAAGTGCTTGGTATCCCCGAGCTTGCTATTAAGAAATCTGCAGAGGAGGCAATGCCAGCAGACGCGGTAGCAGAGGCACAGCCAGAGGGCGAGCAGGAGCTTACCCCGCCAGCAGAGGCAGCCGCTATCGAGGACGCGGAGCAGAACGCAGTAGCTGTCGCAGAGGCAGGAGGCCCAGAGCCAACCGACACTGCGCTTGCTAACCCGCAGGACGCAGAGCCGCTTGCTAACGTCGGGGATCGAGTCGAGTTTATCGGAGAGGGAGAGCTTGCAGGCTTCCACACCGTTACCGAGGTTATCCCTGGCAACGCGGACGCAGGTACGCACCCAGCGTATAAGACTGACCGCAGCACCGAACCGCAGAAGGCTCGCAACTTCCGTCTTGCCCCAGAGGACGTAACACCAAATGACGAGGCGTAAACCCAACGTATCGAAAGCCCTTAAAGACCACCCAGGAAGGGAGGATATTAGGGGTATTGCCGAGGACATAGACACCTATGCAGCCTTGGCGGCCATTGCCAACCAGCAGGGCGGACAAATCCTTATTACCACCGCAGTTAAAGACGTTATTTCCGCAGTAGACGGCATTGCAGCAGGCTATGAAAAGCTGTCGCATGCCGAGCTTATGGGGAAATGCGCCACGCTACGGGCCAATTTGGCTATGCTTCGCACGCTGACACGCGCAGATAAAAACCTCGACCTCGCCTCCGAAGCATTGGAGGACGCGGTAAAGGAATAAGCCTCGCGTGGTGGCTGGCGGGTATCTGCCCTCTGCTCTTTCTCCCCGTTCGAGTAGAGAAAACAGGTATCCGCTATCCACCACACGAACGCTTGACGTATCTTCGTTGGTAGGTGGGTGCTATTATTTCAATAGATACGGGGAGAGTGGGGACACTCAAATCTATTACGTGTAGGCGACGGTAAAAAGCCTCATAGAGCCAACTATGTAAAAAGGGTTTCACTTATGGATCCAAAACCAGAAGGGGGCGCACCAGCAGCAGTTGAACCAGCAGCACCAGTAGTACCAGCCGCAGAGCCAGCAGCTCCCGCGCCTGCCGCAGAACCAGCCGCACCAGCAGTCCCTCCCGCAAAGGAGCAGACCGCAGGAGAGGTTATGGGGAAGCCAGCCGCAGAACCTGCCCCAGCTCCAGCAGCAGACACCGTTCCTCTTGCGACCTTCCTAGAGATTAAGAAGGACAACAAGGAACTCGCTAAGGCCGTTAAGGACTTGGAGACGTTGGTACGACAGGGCGCAGCACCAGTAGAGGTTTCCGACGAGATCGCAGCACTTGGAAAGGAGTTTGACGTAGACTCGCAGTTTCTCTCGAAGCTGACTACGGTACTTACGAACCGAGCGCGTGGCGAAGCTAAGGCAGAAGCCGAAGCGACGTTGAAGCCGCTACAGGAGAAGGAACGACAGGCCGCTATAGACCAGGCCTTTAAAACGCACTTCGACGCAGCCCTAGAGGCGGCACCAGAGTTTAAGGGGATCGCTAACGCAGACGTGATTAAGACCCTCTCTCTTGACCCGAAGAACGCCAACAAGACCTTTGCCCAAATAATCGAAGATACCTACGGCGCACTTATTCCAGGCAAGCGCACCATAGAGACGACACAGCCAGGAGGTGGGAAGGAACCAGAGACTATAGACTTCGACAGGGCTGGCAAGGACGGAGAGTACTTTAAGCAGATCATGGCTAATCCAACCTTGAAGGCCAAGTACAACGCCGAACTTCCGAAGCGACTAAAGCTCTAATCTAAGCAACGGGGGGTATTAAAGAAGCACCACACGCTTCTACCCAAATTAGTTTTATCCCTCGCCTATGAGCCTCGTAAATTACAAGGAACAGTTCGACAACGCATATCAGGAAATCTTCCAGAAGGCACTCGTTGCTAAGGAAGTCATGAACACCCGCTTCGAGTCCGTCTTGAAGTACGGAGAGTCCGTGGAGCGCGACGCTCTCGACCTCTCTGGCGTTCGTGTCCGTTCCGTTACTCGTGGTGCTGCTTCGACCATTGACCCCGTAACCGACTCCTCGGAGCTGCTTACGATCAACCTGGAGAAAGAGGCTGCCTTCCACATTTCGGACGGCGAAGTTACCCAGGCTGGCCCTCTTAACCCAGGGGAGCGCATTGGTAGCGAAATCGCAGTTAAGGTCGCCGTAGACCTCGACGCACGCTGTTTCGCGGAGGTGCTTAACGCCCTCTACTCGTTCGACACTGGCGACCTCACGACTCTCACGAGTTCTGGTACGCCTATTACCCTGTCGAGCACTACGGTTCCGCAAATGGTTACGCGCATGCCTGCGAAGCTGCGCCACTTCAATAACCAAATGCCGAATACGAACATGGTACTTGTCGTGGACAGCTACGCTGCCGCAGACATTTCGCAGTACCTCCTCGGCAAGAACATTGACCTTGCAGAGTACGTATTCAAGAACGGTTACACTGGCGACGTTTCGACGGCGGCAATGTATATCTCCGAGAACCTTACGGGTACTGGCGTGCTCTACCTCCCCCAGACCCCTACGGACGGCGATAAGGTAAACGTCGGTGGCGTTATCTTCACGTTCAAGACCACCCTTAGCTCTGGCCCAGCAGTTGCTGGCGAGGTGCTTATCGGTGGCAGTGCGGACGTAGCCCGTGCAAACCTCGTTGCGCTCGTAAACACCCCAGGAACCACTACCGCCAACGGTACGGCTCTTGCGGCAGCAGACATCATAATTCTGCAGGACGCATTGAAGCTCACGGCTACCAACGACAACACTGCAGATACTGCAACTCTCGTTGGTATCGGTTCTGGTCGTATGACGCTGTCTGGTACTCTCACGAATACCAACAACACCTGGTCTAAGAATTACATTAACGCCTACTTCGGAAAGCGTGGTGCAATTGACCTCGTCGTGCAGGACATGAAGCCTGTAGACATGCGCCCTACGTCGGATCGTCGCGGCACGAACGTCTTTAGCTCCTACCTCGCGGGTATTAAGACCTTCGCGGACGGTGCAAAGAAGTTCCTCAAAGTTCTCATTCAGGCGTAAGCCTGGCCCCACCCTCGTCGGTGGGGGAGAGAGGCCCACGCGGCCCTTCTCCCCTGCCGAGCAGGACATAAAAAGCACCTATGACTGGACAAGAAATAATTACCGCGTTCGAGCTTCAAGTGGACGACATGACGGAGCTTTCCAGTGCAGAGGAGCTGACCCTGCTTAATCGCCTCTACAAGAAAGTCTGTAATAACCGCCCCTGGGAGTTTACGAAAAAGACCGCCTCTGGCGTGCTTTCCACTACGCTTCCGTATGTCTCGCTCCCTGCCGACTTCGTCTTTCCCGTAGCGAACCACAACTACTCGGGCAATACCGAGTACGCTGGCAAGCCTGTCGTGTTCGTGGGAACGCGCATGCAGCCCTACTACATAGTCTCCTGGTCGGATCGCCGCCAGTACGCGAACCGCAACGACATTGCCTATATAGACGTGGCCAACTCTCGCCTCGTGTTTCCCGTGCAACCTTCCGTCGCGGACTCTTACGAGTTCGACTACCATGCCTCTCCAGCAGCTCTCACGCTCGGAACGTCGCCTATCTTCCATGCCGACTTCCACCCTATCCTCCAGTTCGCTATGGCGACAGAGGACTTTGTGCTGCAGCAGTCCGACAAGGCCAAGAGCTACGAAAGCTCGAACCAGAAACGGTACGACTCCTACCTAGAGGACATGGCGTATTGGAACGCGCAGCTAATACAGATTTAACCTATGGCAGTTACCAAACAGCGCATAGATAAGTTCCTCTCGGGGATACAGAACCTGCTACCCGACGAGGAAATAGCCCAGGACGCAGCGAAGAACGCGCTTAACTGGCTCACTCGGGACGGACGCATAGAGCTTATCTTTGGCCGCCAGACTATCGGCGGCTCTGGTTTGGTAGGCAAGAACTACGGCGAGTGGACTGCATTTAGGGCAGACGGTACTGCCGTGCGCTTCCGCAAGGTAAACGGCTCTATCCAAACGCTCGTAGGGACTACCTGGACGGACGTAATCACGGGCCTTACGGCGACTGCTGACTACGTGGCCTCCAACTACCAGTCTTTGGCTGGGGCTTTCGTATATTTCTTTGGCATAGACGGCATTTACAAGGTCGCTACTGCAAATCCGACCAGCTACGCCTCCATGTACGACAGTGCGAAGAACTTTAAAGGCTACGGCTTCATAGATAAGGGCCGCACTATACTCTGGGGACGCGCTGACGATCCTACTGGCCTCTACGGCAGCTATATTGACGCTCAAAACGGCACCGTATACACGACAGTATCGGGAGAGGCTACCGCTTCGCTTGGTGGGACGCTCGCTTTCAAAGCTGGAGGCTCCAAGCGCACCTGTTTCGGCGTGCGTATCACGCTTACGGGTTCTGGCGAGGTCTATACCGACAACTTCAACGGTATTTTGACTGGCTCGCTCGGCGGCACAGGCACCATTAACTATATGACGGGCGCATACACGCTCTCGAACTCTGGCGTAGGCACGGCAACGTACCAGTGGGAGGACGCGAACGCGAAAGGCGTTACGGACTTTACGAAATCTGCCACTCGTCTTGCTGGCGAGGGCTTTATTATCCGCCAGGACGCAGGCGGCGACGCAATTATGCTCGTCGTACCTCTCGACGGCTCGTACTTCTCGCTTAAACGCCACTCGTGCTACCGCTTCGAGCTGGACGCTACCGACCTGTCCCCTATAAACGAAATCTTTAGGACGGATATTGGCGTGCCTTCCCTCCGCAGCGCAGTAGCGACAGGCAAGGGTATTCTCTTTATGAACACGGCGAACCCGAGCAAGCCGCGCCTCGGCTTCCTGCAGCGCAACCCTCTTGGCGACAACTTCGACGCTACCGACCTGTTCCCGCAGTTCGACTTCTCCCTGTTCGACTTCGACGACTGCCTGGTGGATACGTGGGATCGCTACGTGATTATCGGCTGCAAGAACGACAGCGACGAGAATAACCGACTGCTCCTTGGCGACGTGGAAAAGAACACAGTGGATATTACGTACTACGGTATCCGCACCTCTACGAAGGTGGAGGGCATTTTGTACGGAGGCGACCCTGTCTCCAAGACCACATACGAACTCTTTACTGGCTTCGACGACCTGGGCATTGCCATACAGAACTTCTGGGACTCAAAGGGCGAAATGTACGGCGACGAGGTACTGAAAAAGGTAAAAAAGCTCCGTTTCCAGGGCAAGATAAGCCCGAACCAGAGCATAGGCGTTTACCTAGAGCTGGATAGCGGCGGCTACGTCCTTATTGGCACCATTCTCGGCTCTGGGGACTACGTGGACTACTCCAGTTCCTATGCTATCGGCACGAGCCTCGTAGGCTTCGAGACGGTAGGCGGCGGAGACTCGGAGACGGTCTATACCTACCTCCTCGAAATCAAGATTAAGACCTCCAAGTTCCGTAAGCGTAACGTGCGCTTCGTGGCCCTTGGGATCGGGTACTGCAGCGTCGAAGCTCTTACCGACTTCGATATTTGGACGTACCAGGAGAAGATACCTGCGAAGTACCGAGTCAAGCAGAACGTCGCCCTTGCGGGAACGCCAACTGACTTGGATAATCCCCAATTTTAATCCACAACTTATGCACATTCCACGCTATACTAATGGCAAACGGGGGTTCTCTAATTACCTATGAGCACCACCCCACGAATAGTCGCAGACTTCGAGAGCCAGCTTGCAACTGCCATAGCTCCTGCTGGCACCACGTTCGACATTTCCTCCGTACTCGACGACGACGGCGTTGCGCTTCCCAACGGATCGTACTGCTTTACGATAGACAACGGCTCTAGTGTCAAGGAGTACCTTATTGGCGATCTGGTAGGCAGCACTGTCTCCAGCGTTAAGTCTGTCTCTCGCCAGGGTGTCGCCACTACGGGCGCGGCGCGGGCGCACCGTGTAGGCGCGTCTTGTATCATTACGGACTTCGTCGCTATTAAGCGCGTTGCAGACATTCTCGCAGGTCTTGATACGCTCGACGGCAGTAGCCCACTCGCGTACGACACCACGCCTTCACTCTCGGACGGCAAACAGCTCGCAACCGTCGCATATGTCCTCTCCGTGGTTACGGGCGGTACGGTTAATTTCTCCTCGCAGACTATCGCGGGCGTTGCTGGCGAGACACTTGCTGCTAAAGACCCTGTCTACTTCAAACTCTCCGACCAGCGTTGGTGGAAGGGCGACGCTGACCTTAGCGCGACGTACGAGAACGTAAAGAAGGGAGTAATAGTGTCTGGCGGAAGTGCAGGCGGAGGCATTACCGTACAACTTTCGGGTATCGCTTCGGGCTTCACAGGTCTTACTCCTGGCGCACCACAGTACCTCTCGAACACTGGCACCATTTCCGAGACTCCAGGTACGACTACGGTACTTTTCGGCTGGGCTATAAGTGCTACGCAAATCCTTCTCGACCTTGGCAGTTCCCTTACTCCGAGCTACGCACAGAAGGCCATGCTGGACGCTATGCTTCCTGCATACATGACGGGGCCAGTAATCCGTGTCTACGCAGCAAGTGCTACATGGAGTAAGCCTGTAGGACTTAGGAGTGTAGTTGTGGAACTGGTAGGAGGCGGCGGCGGCTCTGGCGGCTGCGTAAATACCAACACAGCTACTGGAGGTGGCGGCGGAGGATCGTATGCAAGAGAGGAAATCCTTGCAGCTACTCTCGGGGCTACAGAGGCAGTAACAGTTGGAGCAGGAGGTACGGCAGGCGACTACCAGACCAACGGCGGTACTGGTGGCACGTCCAGTTTCGGCGCACACACGGCAGCCCCTGGCGGTGCTGGTAGCGTGTTCTCTAGTTCTGGCGCAGGTGGAGGAGCCGCAGGAGGCGTGGCAACTACTGGCACGTTTAACCAGCCAGGCCAGCCAGGAGAAATAGGAATTGCGGCAACGCTCCACCGTGGAGGCAAGGGCGGCAACAGCCATTACGGTTGGGGAGGCGTAAACAACTCTCCTGCAGCAAACGCAGACGGACAAGTAGGAACGGGTTACGGAGGCGGAGCGTCGGGAGCGCAGCGTATCGCAAGCGGAAGTCCTAACGACAGGGCAGGTGCGGCAGGTACTGGGGGTGTAGTTATCGTAACGGAGTACTACCTTTAGTCTATGGCTTACGACCCAACCATTGTAAAGAAGCTCAACGAAGCGCGAGCTGCGGCTGCAGACTCGGGTGCTAGTACCAATGCTGGCAACCTCGCCAACTATGATGCTTTCGCTGCTTCCCTTGGTGGTGGTGCTCCCCCTCCTCCAGTCGTTCCTCCTGCTGGCACTACTCCAGCGCAGGCATATAAAGACCTCCAGCTAGGCGCATACGAAGGTGGCGACGCAGACGCTGCTATTAGCTCCGTTCTTGGTCGCGCTTCAAAGGACGCTCTCGGTGGTATTCCAAGCGAGTCCCAGATTTACCGCCAAAAGCTGAAAATGTACCAGACGGAAATTGACGCTACGAACCAGATTTATGCGGAGAAGTTGCGCCAGCAGGCAACCCAGAACCAGTCGAACCGTGGCAGTGGCTACGCTGTCGCTGCTCGATCAGGCACCCTCGGCTCGGACTTCGGACTGGCGCAGGACGCGAAGATAGTAGAGGCAGGCAACCAGGCTACCAACCTTATCCAGCAGGAACTCTCTGCGAAGGTTAATGGCATACTCGGCCTCGCTCGTAAGGACGCTGCAGACGAACTCGCGGCAAAGCGTGCAGCGCAGAGCCAAGGCGTTAAGGACTACCTCGAATACTTGGGCAAGCAGGCAGAGCGCAGGAGCGCAGCCGTCTCGAAGGTGGCAAATGCCATTCTCGATCAGGGCTTGGCCATTACGGATATTGACCCCACGAAGCTTGCAGACATTGCGAAGCAGTACGGCCTTACCCCAGCGCAGGTCGCAGAGCAGTACGCAGCAGAGAAGAAGAAGCGAGACGAAGCTAAGGCAGAAGCAGAGGCAAAGGCTATTAAGGACAACTCCTTTAACATTGGCGAAGGCGAGAGCTACTACAAGTACGACCCTGCAACGGGCGACTACACGCTGGTTGCTTCCAAGCCTAAGACCTTTGCACCAGACGAAGGCGTAGACCCGAACCGCATGCTTACTATCGCAGAGGCTAAGACCCTCGGCGTTCCGTACGGCACTACCGTTTCCCAGGCTACCGCTATGGGCAAGACTCCAGGCGTTCCAGTGGGCCAGAGCGAGACTACGCAGAATATCCTCGGCCTTATCGGACAGCTTGAAGGCTTGGACACGGACGCAATTGCAGGTATTCCGTCCATTGGTGCCTTCTTCCCTGGAACTGGCACGCAGCGCACGGCCAATATCGCCAAGCAGCTCGGAGGCCTCCTGTCTCTCGAAAACCGTACCCTGCTTAAAGGCTCGGGTGCTATTTCCGACTACGAGGCTCGCACTCTTGATCGTGCGGCTTCTGCCCTCGGTATCAACTCCGAAACTGGACGCTCCAACCTCTCTAACGCTGACTTCAAAGCCGAACTCGCAAAACTTAAAGCTGAACTGGCTGCAGAAGCTAGTAGCGGTGGCGCAGCAGGTGGCACACCTCCAACCGCAGACGAACTCCAGGAGCTTCGCACTCTATTCCCTGGCAAGACTGACGACGAGCTTATACGGGAGGCGACTGGGGGAGGCGAAACGTCTTTTAACGGCGTTGGAAACACGACAGCTTCCATTCAAATCCCAGCCTCTAGTCGCCTCGCTTACGTAAACAACAACCCAGGGAACCTACGCTTTGCAGGGCAGACTGGGGCAGCACCAGGAGCAGGAGGCTTCGCAAAGTTCGCTACGGCAGCCGCAGGGTTTAACGCCCTCGTCCACCAGGTAGCACTCGACGCTTCCCGAGGCCACACAGTCGCCAGCTTTATCTCCAAGTTCGCGCCTCCTTCGGAGAACGACACAGGGACATATATACGGCAGGCACTCGCGGCACTCGGCGCAAAGGCAAACACCCCGCTTGCAGCACTTGATAAGAAACTCGTGGCGAAGTTCGTAGCGAAGAAGGAGAGCAGTACGCGAATACTCGGATAAAAACCTATGACACCCGCAGAAGCACTAGCACAGATACGAGCAAAGAGCGCACCCGCAAGCACTACGCCTGCGGCCCCTTCTGCTACCACCCCTGCCGCAGCTCTCGCTGCAATCCGTGCAAAGAAGGCTGCGCCTCCAAAGAGCTTCCGCTACGAGCTTTCGGCTCCTGTCGTTCCCGAGGAGACACGCGAAGCGAAGATTAAGCGTTACCAGGAGGAGGCTGCTGCCTCTGCAAAGGAGTCGAAGGAAGCAAACTCTATCGGTGGCTTCGCAAAGAACTTCGGCAAGGCGTTCGTCTCCACTATCGCCTCGTCGGAGGTCGGACTTGGCAAGACTGTCGCCGCTATCATAGACAACGCGCCCGTAAAGACGCGGGAGAATGTCGCACAGCTCCAGCAGGGCCAGACCCAGCTTGTTAAGACGATCCGCGAAAAGACCGCGAAGGGCGAAAATACCGACAAACTACGCCATATTTTCAATACCAACCAGGACTTTATAGACTCCCAGCTTAAAGAAGCGGAGGGGGCAGAGCTTCCAAGCACGCTTAAAGCTGTAGGCCAGCTCGGAGGTACTGCACTCGACGTTCTCTCTGCAGGTACGTACGGAAAGGCCGCGCAAGGCTACAAGACAGGCGTACTCGGCAAGGCTGCTATTCCAGGAGCAGTTAAGGTGGTTACTCCAGCCGCAAAGGCCACGGGTATTCTCACGAAGCCAGGTGCAGCTCGCGTCGCAACGGGCGGTGCCATTGGATATACGGCAGACGTTACCCAGGGACTCCAGGGCAACCGTGGAGAGGATCGAGAGGGCGCGAAGGCTCTTATCCCAGGACTTGGTACGGCTATCGGTGTCGCTATTCCTGCTGCACTCGAAGCCGAGCAGAGCGTAAAGAACGCATTTAGCGCAGAGAAGTTTATAGACCGTCGCACCAAGGCGTTCCAGGACATGATAGACAACACGGCCCGCGCTCGTAACCTCGATAAGAAGGTTAAGGGCATGAAGGGTACAGAGGTCGCAAAGGTTCTCGCCAGCGACGATAGGTACGTTCCCGAAGTATTGGACGGCAAGGTTTCCGCAGAGAAGGCCATTGCACAAATCCAGGAGGACGTGTCGCCTCTCGCAAAGGTCGTTCGTGCCGTTATCGAGAGCGACGACAAGCACGTAAAGATACAAGACCTCCAGGACGAGGCACTGCGCGGCATTGACGACTTCAAAGCGTCGGGCGAACAGTATAACCGTCTCCGCAATAACATTATTTCGGACTTCGACTACTACCGTAAGAACTACGGCGTAGGAACCGACAAAGAGTTTATACCGCTTACCATAGTGGACGATATTAAGAAGGCGAAGTACCAGCAAATCAACTGGAACAATCCCGAGCTTATGACGACGGATCGTGCCGTGGCTCGCGCTGGTCGCAAGATTATCGAGAAGTCGGTGGACGACGTAGACGTACAGGGACTCAACAAGGAGCTTGGAAAGTACTACGACGCGCAGGAAATGTTAGAGGCTTTGGACGGCAAGGCCGTTAAGGGCGGACGACTCGGCAAGTACTTTGCACGCGGCTTCGGTATCGCTATTGGTTCTCCTGGCGGCGTTGGAGGCTCTATCGCAGGTGGCGTTATCGCTGACCAGCTCGCTTCCCTCATGCAGTCCAGCTACTTCCAAAACCCACTCGTTAAAGCTGCAGTCGGGCAAATCGCACGCGAACAGCCAGAAATCTTTGCCCAGGCAGAGGCTCTTGTGGCGCAGCGCATGGCAGACCGTGCAGGCCGTCTCGCTCTCCCAGAGGGCATTACGCGCATGCCAGCTCCTCGTGGCAAGGACGTTACGCAGGTGTTCGACAATTACGACGACTTCCTTAACGCACAGGGTATCGAAAGGGGCGCACCAGACATGCTCGCTCTCCCAGAAGGTCGCCCTGGTATCCCAGAGGGTGGCGTACAGCCTATCCAAATCCCAGCTCGCCTACCGAGTTCTATAGACGCTGCAGAGGCAGCGCGTCGTGCTTCGGGAGAAATAAAAGTACCTCAAAACAGCTTGCCGAGCAGCCTTCCTAGCGCAGCCAAGGGCGCAACGAGCATAGACTTACCGCCCAGTATCCCGTCGCAGATAAAGAATACGATACAAACTACGCCTACTACGGCCAAGAGTCCCATTCCTACTAGTATAACAAATGTACCTGCTAAGCAAATGTCTCCTGCACAGGTAGCCCAGTTTCTGCGTAAGTCCATTCAAGACCATATTACGGAGTCCCAGGAGGTGCTGGATAACGTACCAGAAGCTGACTTGAAGGCTCTTGGAGGCCTCCCTGCCCTATTGGAGCGCACCCGCATTAACCTCGCGGACGGAATTGCCGCAGAGGGCTTTAAGGAGGCTGGGGAAGCCGTACGGCAGATAGACCTTAGCGCGGTAAAATCACTTATGGACTTCGCTGGCGAGGCCGCAAAGGTACTCGCTAAGTTTGGCCGCTAAACTCTTATGGATCCCGAGCTTACCCCACCAGAGGAAATCGTACCCGAGACTCCGCATGCGCTGGAGCCTCATATGGAGCACTCGCTTATGCAGCGAGAGGAGCACCATACCGAAGCACAGGCGGCACGCGAGGCTACCCTAGAGGCAACCGCAGAAACGACGCAAGCAGTGCGCGAGCTTGAACCCGTGCTTGAAGCTTCTTTGCAGACCCAGGAGGCTACCCGACAGCTCTTGGAGACACAGGGGCAGGAAATCGCGGACGGCGCACGTATCGAGATTAAGGGTATTAAGGGAGACAAGGGAGACCAGGGAGAGCGCGGCGAGAAGGGAGACAAAGGCGACACTGGCGAGAAGGGCGAGCGTGGCCCTCTTGGCGACACTGGCGAGGCAGGAGCGCGTGGAGAACCTGGCGAGAAGGGCGATAAGGGGGATCGAGGAGAAAAGGGAGACAAAGGCGAGCGCGGCGAAAGCGGCCCTGCAGGCCCACGCGGCCCCAAGGGCGATAAGGGCGACACCACGAACGTAACGGGAGAGGACATAGTTGCGAAACTCGTTGCGCTCGCTGAAAAGAATAAGCTGCCACTCTCTGCACTCTCTGGCGTTCCTACCTTCTTTGGAAAGGGCGGCGGTGCTGGCTACCTAAAGGAACTCTCGGACGTAAACCTTGCAGACCTCGAAATAGGCAACGCGCTTGTTTGGAACGGCGTGGCTTGGGTTCCTGGCGAGAGTGGAGGTGGCGACGTGGAGAGCGTAAACGGACAGACTGGCGTAGTCGTTCTCGACGCTGCAGACGTTGGTGCTGATATTGCGGGGGC
>OFRM01000084.1_pt1 | contig 38738 bp, 66 predicted proteins | sample 1543101 | NCBI WGS metagenome assembly OFRM01 (sample SAMN07774223, study PRJEB24372) | wastewater metagenome | isolation source: Exp Tend VB 0WW | collected 2016-02
TACGGGCTGGCGTAGTAGCTGGGCGAGTACGGCCCGGCGAACGACGGCGCAGGGGCCGCGGTCTTGGCGCCCCCGAAGAGGCCTCCTATGAACTGCTGGAAAGGGTTTGCGGTTGCCATGGTGTGTTAGTTAAAGCCGGAGGCCTGCTGGTAAGGCTGGTAATAGGGCGCCTGCGGAAGGTTCGACGTCGAGCCGAACGGCGGGACGTACGCGCCCTCCTCGGTCTCGCCCTCGTTGGCGAGCATCTGCCCGATGAGCCCGCCGTACTCCTTGTTCTCGCCGAGCTCGTTGCCCCCGTCGTACATCATCCAGTACATCTTCGCGCGCTGCAGGTCGTCGTTCTCCTGCCAGTACTGCGCCACGGAGCGGTAGATGATGGCCGGCTCGTAGGCCTCCGGGATGACCGGGGCCTGGCCGATGGTGTACGCCGCGGTGGCCGCCGAGATGCTGGTGCCCTCGTAGGGCTTGAGGAGGGTGATGTGCGTCGCGTCGGTCCAGCCGCCTATCTCGTACCAGAAGCCGTCGCCGCCGTTCGCCGCGGTGGTCTGCGTTATCTGGATGACCCTGCCCACCATGTCCCGGGTCCACGTGGTGCCGGACCCGACGACCGCGGTGCCGCCGCTCGCGACCGAGGTGATGGTGCCGGTCGTGTAGTCCGCTATGGACATGTCGTTCGTCTGGAGGCGCCCCACCAGGCGGATGAGGTTGCCGGTCGTCGCCGGCACGGGCTGGATGAGGAAGCTCGAGCGGCGCACGTACGTGAAGTACGGCACGTCCTGGGTCCCGTAGCGGTACTGGAGGACCAGCTTCCACTTGGTCGGGTCGAACACCATCTCCGGGGAGTAGATGGTGGAGCTGTCAGAGGCCCCGCTGTCGGAGTACACGTACATGTCCACGAGCTTGCGGAACTTGTTCGGTATCTGGTACTCCTCCTGGGACGCGACCGTGTACATGTCGGAGGTCGCCTCCAGGAACCGGAGCTTGCCCCCCTGCAGGTTGCAGATGGTCCTCACCGAGTTGTTGATTCGGGCCTGGCCGTTCTGCTGGTTCGCCGTGGTCGTGTCCTTGGTGAGGGACGTGTAGGCGTTGAGCAGCTGGGTGTAGGTTTTGGTGGATGACATGGTGTTTTTATTATGCTACGGCGTCGGGAGCACGTGGCTGGCCGGCACGAGCTGCATCTCCTCCACGGTGACGAGGTAGGAGCCCCGCATCTCGGTCTTGACCTGGACCCAGTCCGAGGGGTTGGTCTGCTCGAGCGGGATGCCCTTGTAGGGCGTCTCGTCCGCGTACGTGACCTGGGTCTCGAGCCTGCGGAAGTTGTCCACGACCACGTACGTGGTGTTGGTCGCGACTATGTTGGGGATGGCCTCGTCGAGGGTGACCGTGTACACGGAGGCGACTGGCGCGGAGATTGCGGAGATGTTCGCCGCGGCCCCTGCGCCGTTCCCCTCCTGGTTCGTGACCTCGTCCCCGACGGCGGCGAGCGCCCACTGCGCCGCGTCCGAGGCGTCGGTGGTGAACGAGGTGGTCGACGCCCACGTGACCTTGTTGTTGGAGGAGAACGGGACGCCGGTCCTGACCCGCTCCTTGACCTTGAAGATGAGCTTGTCGTCGGACGTGAACAGCCCCCTGTACTTGACCCACAGCTTCTTGCTGTCGTCCGCGATGTCGGCGGTCTCTATGCGCGTCGTCACGAAGGAGCCCCTGTTGATGCCGGAGGAGGACGCCGAGCCGAACGTGTAGTAGTCGGTGGCGGTGCCGGTCCCGAGCCTCGCGCCCCAGAGGACGTCGTTCGCCACGGACGCGTCGGGGCCGCCCGTCACGGGGTCCACCACCACGGTCCCGAGGGCCCCGCCGCCGGAGCCGAGCAGGTTCTGGGAGTAGTCCACCCCCGACTGCGAGAACGAGAGCCCGTACTTGTGGTTGAGGCCGGTCGACTCGTCGAACTCCCAGATTCCGGAGGGGAAGTTGGGGTACACGTTGTTGGTGTTGTTTATCTCGGCGTTGAGGAGCACCTGCACGCGCCCGGCCACGACGGCGGAGCCCCTCTGGTACACCGTGCCGAGGGAGTGGCCGTTGACCCAGTCGCCCTCGAGGGTCTTGTATATCGGGAACTGCGCGACCGTCGAGAAGCCGCCGCCGTTGAACTTGAGCAGCCGGCCGTCGTTGGCCACCACGAAGAAGTCCGTGTTGCGGAAGAGGCCCGTCAGGACCCACGAGCAGTCCACGTCGTACTTGTTGGTCCAGGTCGGGCTGACCTCGTCCCACTCGAACACGGCCGTGTTGCCGCCGTTCATGTTCCTGCAGCCTATGAGCGTGCGGGAGTAGTCGGAGCGTATCCACTGGATGCGGTAGTTCGCGGGCAGGGTGAGGGCCGTCGTGACCGTGCCGGTCGAGGGGTCCTTCTGCCTGAGTATGTTCCCGTTGCCGCCGAGCAGGTAGTTGGCCGAGGCCGAGACGCAGAGGGGGTGCGGGATGCCGGACGTCGTGAAGGACATCTGTGAGCCCGTCCACGCGCTCCCCGCGAGCTTGGAGACGTTGCTGGTCGTCGAGCAGTAGAGCCCGTCCGTCCAGATGACGGCGTCCGAGGAGGCCAGGAGGAACGACGGCTGGGAGGCCGTGGAGTCTATGGTGAAGCTCGTCAGCGCGAGGTTCGCGCGGTAGAGGCTGTCGGACGAGAGTATGAAATAGCGGTCGGAGCCGGTCGCCAGGCCCTGGCCGTCGTAGACGACGGAGAGGGTGAAGTCGAACGTGGAGCCGCTGGCGTCCTCCCTTCCGATGTACCGCCCGCGCTTGGACAGGGAAATGACCCCGGCCACGTCCAGTGAGACGTTCTGGGTCTGGTACAGCGAGCCGAGGAGGTAGCCGGTGTTCGGTTGGCTCCACTGCTTGCTGGGGGGGAAGATTGTCGGCTGCTTGAGCATGTTAGGTTGCGGTGGTCACGGCGGTCCACGCGGTGGCGCCGTCCGTGTTTACGTACGCGCGGGAGCTCGTCGAGTTGCCCGCGTAGTTGAGGTAGAGGGAGCCCTGGGCGGCTTTGACCACGGCGTCCGGGGTGCCCGAGCCGTAGTAGATTCCGAAGCCCTTGACGCCCCCCATGAGGAACGACCTCGGCCCCGCGCCGGGGGAGAAGCCGAGGATTATCTGCTGGGACACGAAGTCCAGGGGGAACTGGAGCTGCTGGCCCTCTTTGGCGGCCTTGAACCCCATGAGGGCCTTCACGTCCTCGCCAAGCTTGGCCACCTGGGAGGCCAGCTCCTCGACGGTCTGCTGCGTTGGGTTCCTGTCGTTCTCCATGGTCATTGTCCGTTCCGCAGCACGGCGTCGAGCCGCGTGCGGATGTAGGTCACGTTCGCGTCGATTCCCTCGAGCTTGGCCTCCAGGGCGGCGTACTGGTTCTGCGTCTCTGCGAGCTGCGTGCGCGTCTCGCTGATTGCGAGGGTGTTCGTGTCGACCCCCTGCTCCAGGTTGTCCAGGCGCACGCCGAAGACCGCCCACTGCGCCACCACGGAGGAGACGACGAGTATGAGCGCCCAGGCGTTCTTCGCGAAGAAGTCCAGGAACGGGTTTGGCTTGTTATTGTCTTGGTGCGTCATGGTCCTATGCGTTGCCGCTGATTGACTTTACGTTTGCCAGCACGTTGCCGTTGTACGACTTGATGTTCGCCTTCAGGTTGCCGTCCAGCGACTTCAGGTTCGCGGGGCCGGCCGCCGTGAAGGGGCTCACCCCGCTGATGTAGTCGAAGAGCTGCGTCTGGGTGCCGTTGGTGTCGAGGTCGTACGTGACCTTGGTGATGTTCCCCGTCGAGCTCATCGCCACCCCGGCCACGCCCGTCGTCCAGGTGCCCGCCGACCCGTACGCCCCGGTGCTGTAGTCGACGTCGAAGGTGTTCGACGCCACGTTCATCGTGAGCTTGAAGACGTACCAGGTATTGGCCGAGTAGCTGGCCAGGATGGTGGACGCGGACCCCGGGTAGGTCTTGATGGCGCCCGCATTGTTCATTATGATGCCGCAGCGGGAGCCGCCGGCGCTCTGGAAGTGCACGTAGCTCTGCCCGGAGTTCGTGACCGAGCGGCGAGCGGCGAAGTACACGATGTTGCCGTCTCCTGACACCGCGGTCGTCAGGGTGCGGTCGATGCTCGAGTTGTCCCCGATTATCGCCTTGGCGCCCTCGTACCGGGTCGTGCCCTGCACGTCGTAGTTCGTGCCGCCGGCCCAGTTGCCGGTCCAGCCCGTCCCGCCGCCCTGCCCGTTCAGGTCGCCGTCCGAGAGCCCGTTGAAGTCCGCTTCTGCTACCCAGGCCATATCCTTATGCGACGGTTACCTGCCAATCGGTCGACGGGTTGAAGTACAGCTCGTCCGCTGTGAGCGCGTAGCCCACGGTGCGGATGATGTTGTCCGCCCCCGTCGGGATGGCCCCCTGGATGGCGCCCGCCGTCTCGCCCACGTACTGCGTCGCCCCGACCGTCATGGTCGGGAACTTCGCGTCCGCGCGGATGATTCCCTGCAGGAGCAGCGTGCACGAGGTGCCGTCCGTGCCGGCCACCACCACCATGGCGAGGGCGACCGGGCCCGCCGTGGCCGCGGCGTCCGCGTCGGCGAGCTCCCACCTGGAGTCCGCCACGGCCAGGTACACCAGGTCGCCGAACGCCTGCGTGTAGCCCGCCGTGGCCGTCACCGTGATGCCGGAGAACTTGCCGTCGGCGGAGCCGGCGGGGTCGAGCTGGATGGACGCGTTCTCGGCGAGGACCTGCGCGCCCGTGAGGTTCGCCGTAGTTATGGACGGCGAGGTCATCACCTGCACGCCCGTGAACGTCTGGCCGGCGTCGGTCCGCGCGATGGTCGCCGTCGTGGTCGGGAAGGTCATCGTCGTCGAGTCCGTGCCCGCGAGGGTGATGGAGTTGTTCACCGTCAGCGTCTTCGCGGCGGCTATGGTGAGGACGCCCGTGCCGGCGGTCCAGGTGTTGCCGTTGTAGGTCTTGTTCGTGAAGGCCTGCGACGCGGCGAGGACGGCGACCGTGTCCGTCGCGGCGGGCAGGGTGAGCGTCACCGTCCCGAGCGCGCCGGCGACCGGGGCCAGCGTGATGGTGCCCGAGGTCCCGTTGCGGAACCCTATGTTGCCCACGGCGGAGCCCGCGGTGCCGAGCAGGAGCGACGTGGTGGACCCCGCGACGAGGGTGGTGAACACGCCCGTCGTCGGCGTCGTCGCGCCGACGGTGCCGTTGATGTTGATGGACGCGGTGCCCGTGAGGTTGGTCACGGTCCCGGAGGACGGAGTGCCGAGCGCCCCGTTGAATACCACGAAGGCTCCGGCGGACCCGACGTTGACGGCGAGGGCCGTGGCCACGCCTGTCCCGAGGCCCGTCAGGGCGCTCATCGGATAGCCGGTGCAGTTCGTCAGGGTCCCCGATGACGGAGTGCCGAGCTGCGGGGTGGTGAACACCGGCGAGGTGGTCATGGCCACGCTGCCGGAGCCGGAGACCACGTACTCGCCGAGGATGCCACCGTTGTTGTACAGGACGCGCGTCGTGGTGCCCGAGCCGACCACCGTCGTCCCGACAGTGATGGTGTCTATCGGGGGAGGGGCTGCCCAAGTGAGGCCCGTCGGCTGGCCTGAGGCCGCAACGAGCGCTGTGCCGTCCGCGCCCACGGTGAGCTTCGCGAGCGTCGTCGCGTCTGTCGCCACGAGGATGTCGCCCTTCGCGAAGGACGTGAGGCCGGTGCCGCCCCTCGCCGGCGTCAGGGTGCCCGTCGTTCCGGCGATGATGGGGAGGCCGGTGCAGTTCGTCAGGGTCCCCGAGTTCGGCGTGCCGAGGTTCGGGGTGACGAGGGTCGGGGTGGTCGCGAGCACGACCGCTCCGGAGCCCGTGGTGGACGCGGCCGATATTGCCGTGCCGTTCCCCTGCAGTATGCCGGTGATGGTGGTCGTGAGCGTGATGGCGGGGGTGGTGGTTGCCGTCGCGACGGTGCCCGCGAACCCGTTGGCCGAGACCACGGAGACCGACGTGACGGTGCCCGCCCCGCCCGCGCTGGACACGAGGAGGCGCCCGGTGGCCTCGGAGCCCTTGAAGGGCAGCACGACGCCGGGGTTGGTGGATGACTCCATCAGCCCGGTCGGTACGAAGTTCTGGTCTCTTGGTGCGTCGGCCATGGTTCTGTTGTTATGCCTCGTCTGCTAATACCGCCCCGTCGGCGGTGGCGACCCACGGGTACAGCAGGCCGTCCGTGCCCTCGAACGCCATGCAGTTCACGTAGTTCTTGTCCTGCGGGTCTATCGGCACCATGGTGAACGAGAAGGTCGCGACCGTGTCGATGAGCATGCCGCCTGTCGCCTCGTCCGCGCGGATGCGCACGAGGTTGGTCCCCTGCACCGTGTCCGTGTTGAGGCACGCGAGCTTGCTCGGCACGTGGTTCTGGTCCCTGATTGCGTTTTCGTTTGCCATGGCTTTATGCGACGACCTTGACGAGTATCGCCCCGGTCGCCTCGTCCCCCTTCACTCGCACGATGACCCCCGGGTTCGTCGAGCTCTCGACGATGATGGTGGTCACCCTGTTCCCGTCCCTTAGTGCGTCGGCCATGTTAGTTTGGGGTTAGCTCTTCGATGTCCTTCCTCAGCGCGGTCTCCCGGCTGCGGAGGTCCTGCTCCCAGTCGACCAGCTCCTGGGCGCGCTTGTCCTGGCTCGCCCGCTGGGCGTCCAGCGAGCCCTTCTGCAGGACGCCGGCCCTCTTCGCCTCGAGCAGGCGCTCCTCCGTCGCGGCGGCCCGGGCCTCCCACAGGCGGCTCTTCTCGTCGAACAGAGAGAGCACCGTCTTGACGCGGCCGAGGATGTCCGACACCCTGCCGGACAGCGAGGACACCGTCCCGGCCACCGCCTCGGCCGCCCGGTAGTTCTCCTCGGCCTGCTTGAGCACCCCCTCCGACTCCTCCACCACCCGCTCCACGGCGGCCACGGCGCGGCCCTCGCGCTCGGCGAGGTACTCGGTCTCTGTCGACTCGAGCTCCTGGAGGTTGCGGTGCACCTCGGAGGCGTCCATCGTGGCCTTCGCCATGCTCTCCAGTGTCCTCATCCTCTCGGAGTCGACGTTCACTATGCGGGGGTGGTTTTCCATGGGTTCGTTGTTGCTTGTAATGTTCCCGACGGCCGCGGGGGTTCCTGCCTCCCCCTGGTCCCTTCCGGTCGCGGCCCGCACGCTACTTCAGGAGCTCCTCGAGCTTCGCCTGGCTGTCCCGCTTGTTGTGCGGGATGCCGCGCTTCTCGAGCTCTGCGAGCACCTCCTGCTTGTCCTTGTACGCGCTCACGACCTCCTCGGGGAGCTTGGCTGCCGCGGAATCTGGCGGGGCGACGAGGGTGTCGTCTGCCGGCGCGGCAGGGGCCTCGGGCGCCTTAGGCTGCTCCGCTGGCTTGTCCTCCTGGCTCTTCACGAGGGACTCGAGCTTCGCGATGCGCTCGAAGAGGATGTCGGTCTGGCTCTGGGCCGCCGGCTTGTCCTCCGAGTACATCTCGGTGATGTAGCTGCGCTGGAGGTTGTAGAGCGCCACGTCGTCCCAGATGGCCTTGAGGGGCATCGGGTTGCCGAGCGCGTCCTTCTCCGGCTGAGCGTTCGCCCTGCTTATGAGCGCCTGCTTGGCCAGGTTCTTCGCGAGCTGCATGGCGACGTGGTAGGGGAGCATCTTGGTCTCCCCGGCCCTGATGCCGAGCACCCCTTCCGACCCGGTGATTGGGCGACCGTCGTACATACACCCCATCTCGTGGGTGAAGTCGAACGACTCGGAGTTGTGGAAGGACACGACCTTGTAGTCGTTCGCACGGTTCTGTTCTGCGGTTTGTTCCATTGTGTTGGTTGTTGCCTTGTAAATGGTCGAGGCTTGCCTTCCTCTTCCCGCGGTTTCCCGCCCGCACAGCACCACCCGGGAGAGTGATGCGGTGTACGGCGAGACGCTACCTAGCGAACGAAGTAGCGCACGAGGGCTCCCTGGTCCGCGCCTGCGTTGGCCACGATTGCGTAGCCGAGCGCCTGCTCGTCGAACCCGCCCTTTGCCGTGGTGCCCTTGAGCACCTGGCCGGCGGTGTCGTCGCCGGAGACGAACGAGCAGCCGATGGTGAGGACTTCACCCGCGACCGCGCGGCCGTCGCCGTCGGTGAGAATCCAGCCGTAGTCGCCGGAGGCGGCCGCGCACTGGAATGCTCCCTGCACTTGCTGCACCTTCGAGGTCACCGCGGCGATGATGACGTCCGACATGGTCCTCCACGTGAGGTCCGAGTCGGCGACCGCGAGTGCGGTGCTGAGCGCGGTCTCTGGGTAGAGGGTGAGGGTCGTCGCGTCGTTGGTGCGAATCTTGAAGGTCTGGCCGACGCCGGTGCCGTCGTCGACGACTCCGATGCCGTCCTCGTAGGCGCCGACGGTCATGCTCGACGCAGCGCGCGTGAGGTAGACTATGCGGCCCTGCGAGTCCGTGGAGCTCGAGAAGAGGTCGGCGCTCGCGACGGCCGCCGGGATGACGATGTTGCCGTTCGCGATTGTCGAGCCGTTCCTCACGAACTGCCACTCGCGCCCGTCTGGGGTCATCGCGCGCTGGCCGAGCTTGAACTCGCCGCGGGCGGTGATGGTCTGGTAGACGGACTGGAAGCTGATTAGGTTCATGTTGTTGTTTTCAGGTTCGGGTTCTTAGCCCTCCCCATTTCGTGGCAGCGCCACTTAGTGTGTAATCGAACTACGCGGCCGCGAAGATGCCGGTCTGGGAGACGACCCTCCATGAGGTGCCGTCGCAGACGAGCGTAATCGAGTCCCCGATGACCGCCGTCGCCTGGGTGTTGGTCAGGGTCGTTCCCGTGACGGAAGCGCCCGTGGCCGCGGCCTTGGCGAAGATGGTGCCGCCCGTCACCGTGAAGCCTGCCGTCACGTTGGACACCGTGAAGGTGTACATGAGGCCTGCCGCGGCCGTCGGCAGGGTCCACGAGGGGCTGCCGGAGGTCGAGCGGTTGACGAACGTGTAGCCGGACTGCGCCGCCGTCAGCGCCACCGTCGCGCCCACGAGGGCGGACAGGACGACAGGCGACGTGCGCGGGCCGGAGATTGGGTTCGAGACGGTGATGTCCGTGAAGACGCCGCTCGTCCCCGTGACGACGACCCCCGTGATGTCCGAGGAGGACTGTATCGGGAGCGCCGTCTGGAGGCCCCCGTTGTACTTGACGTACGGGAGGTTGTTCTCCATTAGCTGTGAGCCTGGTGTTGCCATGTTCCTTTTGGTTATACCCTCCCCGGCGCTCTACGGCGGGTCAAGGGCGGTTGCTAGGCAGCCTCTTCTGCTGGCGCCGCTTCCTCCTCCGCCTCTGGGGCGACGGACTCTTCGACGGCTTCCCCCTCAGGGGCGTCTACCTTCTCTTCTGGTTCCATGGTAGGGGATGGTTATGCGCACGCTGACAATGCTAGGTGACCGCGCGGAGCTGCGCCTGGAGGCGTGGCTCGACGGCGACGAAGTTACCCGCGTAGAGCAGGTAGCCGACCTTGGTGAGCTGGTCGACCGGCGCCATCATCTTGCGGAACTGGAAGCCGCGAGTCGACTTCACGTTGCCCGGCACTCCGGCAGGCACCGCGTCGGTGGTCTGCTTGAAGTTGGCCTTGATGATGGTCTCGTCCTCGTAGTCGAACCCGACGAAGCCGAAGCCCCCCGAGTTGGCCATGTAGAGGCGGCCGGACGGCACCTGCTCGTCCTTGGCCATGCCCGTGCCGCGGAAGGCGAGGTACACGAAGCCCTGCTGGCCACCCTGGCCAGGGACGTTCGGCACGCCGCCCCACGCGTTCATCTTCGGGAAGCCGTTGGTCTGGAAGTTCGCGCGGGCCGCCGGCGAGAGCAGGGACTCGTACGAGGACCAGATGGCCTTCGTGGTGAAGATGAGGTCTGGGCTGTCGACGCCGATGGTGACGGCGTCGTCGGCGGTCGCGAGCTTGGCGAGGGTGAGGGCGCCGGTGCTCGCGAGGTAGTAGCCGTTCCACGCGGTGTACGTGGAGCGGCTGAGGTCGCCGTAGGTCGCGAACAGGGTCGAGTCAGCCGCCGCGTTCGTGAGGGAGTCCCAGTCGTTGCCCGTCCCGTTGCCGGTGTAGAGCTGCTGGGCCATCACGACGAGGAGCGACTGCGCCTGGGAGTCGAACTCGGTGTCAAGGAGCTTCACAATCTGCTCGTCGCCCATGTTCGCCGTGGTCTCGGCGATGGCTACGACGACTGGCTTGTTGACAGCCTTGAGGTTGAAGTTCGCCTGGACGCGGACGTTCTGGCGGTCGGTGTCGAGCTTGTCCGCGATTCCCATTGTCCCGCCGTTGGTGGTGTCCTGGTACTTGATGGCGAACTTGTAGCTCGTACCTGAGTCCCAGGCCGGAATCTTGTCCTGGCGCTGGAGGAAGGTCATGAGGCCAGGGGTACCGGTGGTAACCTGGTCGTAGACCTTCTTCAGGATTTTCTCGCGGGTGGTCGTGGTGACCGCTGCGTTGAATATCATGGTTTTGTAATCTTACTGGTCAAGTCCTGTAATGGACCCGGTAGACTACTTGCCCTGTGCCTTGAGGGCCCTGAGGTAGTCGACGCTGGACGCGAAGGAGTCGGGGTCGAGCGTTCCGCCCGCCGCCGCGCCCGGCCTGGAGGACACTGGGTCCACCCTGCCGGCCGCGCTCTCCTTCGTGTGAGTCATCGCCGCCTTGACGGCCTCGTCCATGTCCCTCATGCTCGCGTGGGCGAGCCGGAGGTCCGTGAACTGGTACTTCATTGCGTGCTGGAATAGGCGCGCCTCGTTGACGGTCGGGTCCGCGGCCTTCACCTCAGTGAGCTGGGCGATGGCGTTGTCCTCGAGCGCCTGCTTGGCGGCCGCCTCCTGCTGCTGCCTCTCCTGCATGCCCCCGAGGATTCGCTGCTCAATCTGGGCTGCGAGCTCCCCGTACGTTGGGGGTATGTAGTTCGGGTCCTCTAGGGGGTCCGTGGTCTGTTCCGGGGTCTGCTGCTGAGGCCCCCTCGTGAGCGCCGCGAGGTCCTGGGACTTCTTGGTGTACTCGGGGTAGAAGTGCTCGCGCCAAAGCGTGGACAGTTCTGCAGCCTCCACCTTTCTGCCGTCTGGGAGCTCGAACAGCTCTGGCTCGGCCGCGGGGGTGGTTTCCGCTGGGGCTTCTTCTGCAGGCGCCGCCTCTGCCTGTTCTGGCGTGGTCTCCTCGGCTGGGACTTCCGCGGCCGTGGTCTCGGCCTCCGGCGTGGTCTCCTCCTGGGGGACTTCCATGTTGTCTTCTGGGTCCATGTCAGTACTTGACTGCCTCCCGCTCGCTTGGCCGCCTGCGGCTGCGCTCGGTCGCTTGGTCAGTTAGGCTGTCAATAGTTTACCGTCTTCGCGGACGGCCGCCACCCTAGGGGGTGTTGGCAGCGGGCCTCTTCTCCTCCTTCTTGGACTCCCGCCCCTCGGCGGTGCGGACGTCCTCGCGCGTCGCGGCCTGCTCCTCCTGGCGCGCCTCCGCCTGCTTCTCGGCCATCATGACCTCCGGGTCCAGGTGTATGCCGGCCTGCTCGGCCATCTGGAGCTGGCCGTCGAATGGCAGGTCCTTGAAGTTGATGGACTCGCTCGGCTTGTCCGTCGGCGGCGCGGGCGGCGCTATCGCGGCGAGCTCCTCGGGGGACAGCCCGACGGCGTACGCGGGGTTCATGCCCCAGATGACGCTGTTCTTGGCCATCTCGACCGGGTCGTCGTACTGCGCAATCTTCAGGTAGTCGACCGGGGAGATGACGCCCTTCATCACGTCGTTCTGCGCCTGCTCGAACTTGAACTCGTCGTCGACCGGGAGGGTCTTGCCCGGGATGATGATGACCTCCTGCCCGTCCTCGAAGTCGTCCTGGATTATCTCCATCTCCTGGTAGTCGCCGTCGTCGTCCTGCCACGACGCCTTCCGGTACTCGGTGTAGCGGCTCTTGGAGAGCTGCATCGCCCAGCCGTAGCACTCGCCGTACACGTAGTCGACGACCTGCACGAGCTCGTTGAGGCGGAGGTAGGACTGCTGGATGAGGGCGAGGCGGCCCGCCTTGGTCTCCTGGCCCTCGCGCTCGCCGCGGAAGGCGGAGGTCGCGGCCATGATGTTGTCTATCTCCTGGCGGGAGTCGACCATGTCCTGGAAGACCATCTCGGGGAGCGCCGCGCCCGTCTCGCGGGTCACGCCGTCCTTGACTCCCTTGCCCCACACGATGCCCTTGGTCTGGAAGCGTATGCGCTGCGCGTCCGCCTTGCCCATGGTCCCGGCGTCCACCTTGAGGATGCCGTTGGCCATCTCGCAGTTCTCGTCGATGTCCATCTTGCGCTTGTCTATGCCGCGCTGGAGGGTGGCCGAGAGCTCAATCATGTCGGTGCGGCCGACCGGGCTGTTCTCGTTGTTGAACACGGTCGCGAAGATGTATGGCTTGCGCGGGCTGTCGAAGTAGTTGAAGTAGTACGGGCGGTACGAAGCCGGCACTGGGGCCGCCTGGACCTCCGCGGTCGCGTCCCCCATCGGCTCGGCCATTCCCTCCTCCGCCACGATGGCCTCCTCCTGCGCCTCGGCCGGGGCGGGGACGGCCTCTATCTCCTCGAGGGCCTCCTCGGCCTGCTGCTCCGGGGCAGGCGCCATGGACTGCTCGTGCTGGGCGCGGCGGTTCGCCTGGTCCAGCTTGATGGCCGTGAGGGCGTCGCGGCGCTCCTGGCCGGTGAGCTCCTTCAGCGCCTTGCGCTCCTCGTCCGTGACGAGCACGCCCTTCCAGTCCCAGTACGGGTTCTTGATGGTGCCGAGCACGATGTTGTCCAGCTTGAAGATGACGTGGTCGAGGACCCACGCCTCCTTGTAGGTGACGTCGGGGTTGCGGATGTACATCTCCTGCTCGCCCTCCGGGGTCTCCGGGAACCCGAACTTCTTCATGAGCTCGGCCTTCTTGGCCGGGAAGCGCTCGACGACGGCGCACAGGTTGTCCTCAATCTCCTCGATGGCGAACTCCGAGTCCTGCTCCTTGGTGGAGTACTTGCCGAAGCGGACCTTGCGCGGGTCGAGGGCCCGGAAGTCGAAGTCGTCTATGACCGGGTTCCAGAACGCCTTGATGACGATGAGGCGCGCGAAGTACAGGTTGCGGAGGCCCTTGCGGATGGTCTCCTTGAGGTTGCGGTCCACGAGCTTCTTCTTCATGAACTTCTCGAGGCCCATTGCGAAGTCGGCCACCCCCTCGCCGGCGCGGCCCGGGAGGATGTTGATGCCCGGGGGGTTGGCGATGAGGCTGTTGATGACCGCCTCCATGTTCACGAAGATGCGGTTGGCCTGCACCACCCACTGCTGGCGGATGTACGGGATGTTGTCCAGCCAGGAGGACTTGTTCGCGTAGACGGCCGTGTTGGCCTCGTACACGGACTTCACCACGTCCCAGAGCTCGTCTGAGGACGCCCAGCGGTTCTCGACCAGCTTGGCCTGGTCGGCCTCCTTCATCGAGGGGATGTCTAGTTTTGGCATTGTGGTTTGGGTATTGAAAAAGGCGAAGAACCCTGGGTGGGTTCTCCGCCGTTGTCCGGTCGGGAGCTGACACACACATTATGAACTTTTAATGAGGGACGTACACCTTGGGGTGTTGGTAACTTTAGGAGCCCCTCCTCCAGGAGACGCTCTCGACCTGGATGTTCTGGACCTCCCCCTTGGCGAAGTTCAGCGTGGCCTTGCCCCAGGTGAGCTCCATCACCCCGGCCGCCTCCATGGCGCTCCAGAGGTCGTAGTGCTCCCTGAAGGCCAGGAACTGCTTGGCCTCCTGGTCCTTGAGCTCTATCGTGGTGGTCGGCTCAGCCATAGCGCTGGTCGGCCGCGTGGCCGTCGTAGTTGGCCGCCCGGAAGAGCTCGGACGGGTCGTACACGTTCTCGGCGTTGATGGCCGTGGGCTTCTCGGCCCCGCCGGTCATGGTCCCGAAGAAGGCCCCGTCCCCGCCCCCGGTCATCGCCAGCCAGGCGTAGAGGGAGGCGAAAACGTAGTGGTCCACCCCGGTCGTGGAGGCCCAGATGTACCGCTCGATGCCCTTGTTGTTGGTCACCTTCTCGCGGCGCAGCGTCTCGAAGTGCCGGATGAAGTCGCCGAAGTCCCTGTCGGCCGGCGCGGCGATGAGCCACCTCGCCTCGAGCATCTCCGTGAACATGAGGTCAAGCACGCGGTCGCGGTGGGAGTACACGATGCCGGAGCGCTCGCCCTCGCCCCGCCACACGATGGTCTGTGGGTTGTCGGCGTTCTCCTTGAAGAAGGACATCTCCATGAACGGGTAGGTGTCCACGTAGTGCTTGGCGGCCGTGTTGTCCGGCATCGCGTCGATGACCCCGGCCTGCGGCTTCCACGTCGCGATGATGCTGTCGAGGTCCTCCCACTTGGTGAACCGGCCTATCTTCACGATGCCCGCCATGGTGCGCACGACGTAGTGCTTCATGTTGCCGACGTCCACGCCGAGGAACCGCGCGCCCGTGTCCACCTTCTCGAAGTTCGGCGTCCAGATGTCCTGGATGGTCGCCTTCGTGAGCTGCAGGTCGCCGGGCGTGTACGGCAGGCCGAGCACGAAGTTGTTGAAGTAGCCGGGGTCGCCCTGCGCGTCGTCGATGATGTCGGCGAGCGGGATGTCCGGGCACATGAGGTGGGATATGCGGTACCCGTGGATGTTGGACCCGGGGTTCATCTGCACGTACTTCCCGCGGCGGCGCATGTCGTCGGTGATGGTCGCGTCGCAGCTCCGGCACCGGTAGCGCACGAGCGCCTGGTCCACGCTGTCCGGCCACACGAGGTCCTGCCACTCCCGGCACGTCCCGCACTGTACCTGCCACAGCCTCTGGTCCGACTTGTTCCACGCGAGGTCCAGCTCGTCCCTCTCCGGCCCCGGGTTGGAGAACAGCCAGCGGCCGCGGTACGGGCTCGCCTTGGTGCGGGACTTGTACGTCTCGATGGCCGGCTGGTTGGAGCGGGACACCTCGTCGTGCACGAGGACGTCGGCCGAGGTGCTAATCGGGGCGGACTCGGACACGGTGCCCTTGAAGAACACGAAGCGGTCGTTCAGCTCCTTGCGGTCGACGTTGTCCGCGGCCATGCCCCTGAACTCGGAGCTGTTGGCCTGCAGTATCTTGTTGAACTTCGACGCCACGAACTCCCGCACGTCCGAGTCCGTCGGCATGGTGTAGATGACGTTGAACCGCAGGTGCTTCACGGCGAACAGGGTCTTGAGCGCGAACGTCACGCTCTTCCCCACCTGGGCGCAGGCCATCACGACCTGCAGCGGGTGCATGTCCGTGAGTATGTCCAGCAGGAACGGGCGGTTGCGCCAGTCGAACGGCTCCCCCTTCTCGGACACGATGCCCTGCTCGGTGAGCCACTGCAGGATGGAGAAGTACTGCTTCTCCTTGATGGTCTTATGCTGCCTTGCCATCGTCGTTATCCTTCTCGACCGTGATGGCGGTCTCGAACCCGACGAGCTGCTTGGCGATGGCGACCGCGGACTCGAGCGCGGTGCGGACCACTTTGTGCGGGTCCACGATGCCGGCCTTCTCCATGTCCACCACCTCGCCGCTGCGGAAGTCGTAGCCGAAGAACGCGAGGGCGTTGCTGTCTATGCGCTTGAGCGGCTGGCGCTCCGTGAGGACCTTGAGCACCTCGAGAGGGTCCATGCCCGCGTTGACCGCCATCTGGCTTAGCGGCGCGAGGAGCGCGACCTGGAAGATCGGGTCCTTGGCCATGATCGCGGCCGTGGCCAGGGCGATGCCGCCGCCGGGGAGGATGCCCTCCTGGAGAGCCGACTGCGTCGAGGCGATGGCGTTGTCGAACTTGTACTTCTTCGCGTTGTACTCGGTGTCGGTGTAGGTGCCGACGCGGATCACCCCGATGCCGCCGGTGAGCGCGGCGATGCGGTCCCTCAGCTCGCCCTTCTGGAAGTCCGACGTGGTCTTGCCCAGCTTCACCTCCAGCTCGGCGACGCGCGCGGACGTGTCCCCCTTGCCGCCGATGATGGTCGTGCGGTCGCGGGTGATCACGATCTTGGTCGCCCTGCCGCAGACGTCCTTCTTCATCTCCTCCATGCGCATGCCCTTCTCCTCGGACACGACGGTCGCGCCGGTCAGGGCGGCGACGTCGAACAGGAAGTCCCTGCCGGGCGTGGCGTTGAACGGGTTCTGCACGCAGGCGATCTGGGCGATGCCCATCTGCGCGTTCTTGGCCAGCGTCGCGAGCGCCATGCCCTGGACGTCAGTCGCGACGAACAGGACGTGCTTCCCGACCCCGATGTCGGAGAGGAGGGGGATCACGTGCTCGTTGAGGGACATGGTCCTGTCCACCAGCACCACGTATGCGTCCTCCAGCACCGTCTGCGTGTTCTCCGGGTCGTTGATGAAGTACGGCGAGATGAGGCCGCGCTCGAAGCGCATGCCCTTCACTGTCTCGACGGTGTAGCCGAGCTTCGCGCCGCGCTCGACCGTGATGGCGCCCGTCGCGCCCACGGTGCGGATTGCCTCGGCCACCAGCTTGGCGACCTCCGGGTCCAGGCTCGACACCTCGGCGATGCGCTCCAGGTCCTCGTCCCTAACCGCGACCTTCATCGCGTCCAGGTGCCGGAGCGTGTCCTCGAGGCCCAGGTCCAGGCGCTGCTTCACCTCGCGGATCTTGTGGCTGTCCTCGCCGACCTCGGCGAACGTGCGGTCCACGAGCGAGTCCGTGAGGACCGTGGTGGTCGCCGTGCCGTCGCCGCCCTCGGCAGAGCTGCGCATGCCGCCCTTCTTCAGGAGCTGCAGACCCATGTTCTCGTGCGGGTCGGAGAAGTCGAGGTTGCGGAGTATGGTGATGCCGTCGTCCGCGAGCACCGGGTCGAGGCCCGGCCACTCGATGAGCGCGGTCATGCCCACGGCGCCGAGAGTCGGGGCGACTGCCTCGGCCGCGCGGTGCACGCCGGCCTTCACGCGGTCGCGCGCCTCCTTCCCCTTGAGTATTGTCTTAGGCATTAGAGTATTGCTATTAGGTCTGGTACGATCACGGCCTTCATCTCCTCGCCGTCGTGCTCGATGGTTCGGGTGTCCGGCGAGAACTTAGCGAACGAGACGGCCATCCCCTCGGACAGCTTGCGGTCGGCGGACGCGGTGTCCACCTCGTCGCCGAGCATGACGATCACGCCCTCCCCCACGAAGTCGTCGACTGCCTTGACCTCCGCGAAGCCCGAGGACTCAGGCGCGGGGATCCTCTTCACGAGCACGCGGTTCCCGAGTAGTTTCATGTTCAGTGTTGCTTGAGCGGGAAGTGGTACGAGACCGGCCTCCCGAACGTCTTGATAATCCACGCGGCCACCCTTGGCACGGTGTACGTGGTGTCGCCGACCCTAAGCTCGGTGCTGGTTCTTCCTTCCATAGAGCATGTCGTAGCCCGACTCCCACGGCTGCAGCACGTCGGCCGCGTGCTCGCCCCTGTCCCTGGCGACGGACCTGCTGCGCTCGAAGTACGGGTCTCTGCCCTTGTCCAGCCCGTGCCTGATGCACCAGTGGCCGGCCTCGCACTTGGTCCTGTAGAAGGCGACCGGGACGTCGGGGTTCTCCCAGCCGCGCTCCACCTCGAGGATGGTCTCGGCGTGCAGCTCCCTCGCGCACAGCCGGCACCAGAACGGCATCACCTGCCTGCGCTCGAGCGACGCCAGCTCCTTCGCCCTGTCCTGGTTCGCGGACTCGTTGTCCCTGTGCCACTGCCTGTCCGCGGCGATCCTCTCCTGGCCCTCGATGAGTTCGCGGATGTGGTGGTGGTCCTCCACCAGCGGCCGCGGCGTGTGCTCGTACCTCATGGCCTAGTCGTTGAGCATCCCGCACCTCATGCAGCGGTCGCCGTCGTGCTTGTAGTTCCAGCCGAACGTGTACCGCAGCTTCGCGCCGCAGCACCTGGACCTCCGAAAGAGGGCGGACACGGTCCGCACCAGCAGGTAGGCCATCGCTATCGCAAGGCAGTACAGGGCGCCTGTCGCGAGCGGTCCCATGGCTACGCCTTGTCGGTGCCCTCTACCTCCCGCTTCTCGCGGTCCGCTGTCCTCTCCTCCAGCGCGGTGCGCGCGTCGGTGAGCGACTGGATGGCTCGCTTGTTGAAGTCGCTCTCGAGCTGGTTGTCGAGGAACGCGAGGCGGTCGATGAGCACCTCGATCACCGCCTCCGTCGTGGTGCCGTCCTCCACGACCTTCAGCTCCCCGTCCTCGGCCATGGCCTTGCGCACAAAGCGCAGCTCCTGCGTGCCCCTCCCGTCGTTGCCGATCGTGTAAACGTGCCCGCGGTTCATGTCTTCCATGGTGTTGTGTGGTTAGTTGATGCTACGGCTGCTTCAGCCTCTCGAACCACGCCTTCATGCCGGACTCCTCGTCCTCCATGTCCTTGTGGTCCTTCACGCTCGCCTCGGGGAAGAACGCGCCCGGCTCGTCGGAGTCGACGGCGTCGGGTATCGCCCTCTCCACCACGTCCGGCATCTCCAGCATCAGGGCCAGCTTGCGCGGCTCCTTGCCGGCGAGGCGCCAGAGCCTACGCAGCTTGTTCAGTCTCTTCATCATGTGGGGTTCCAGTTAGTCTCTCGCGGATGCGGGCCTCGATCTCGGCGACCTCCTCCCTCGTCTTCTCGGAGAAGATGAAGTTGTAGGTGGCTCCCTGGTTCGGGTCCTTCGCCGGCTCGGGCTGCTTGAAGCCGGTGCGGTCCAGGACGTCCTTCGCGGCGATCAGGGAGACCATCTCGGACTTCGCGCCTCGTGCGTGCTTCATCACGATCTCGGCCGCTTCCCCCGCCACTCCCTCGAGATAGGAACGAACGTCTGGCTTTGCTAAGACTTGAGCAGCTATGGACGCGGCTGATGCAGGGTTGTCAGTGTTGTACACTTCGAGCGCTGCCTCAGTTCCCGTGGCCCCTGCTATTACCAAGTCCGTGAGCTTGCGCTCCTTCTCAGTCAAACCCTTGGCAGGACCGCGCTTCAGCTTCTTGCCTGGCGCCTGCTTCTTGGGTATCTTGAGACGTCTCTGGTGCTCCGTCTCCGCTATCTGCCCTTCGCCCGGTTCCTCCCTAGGCGGCGACGGGAACGCTCGCTCCTCCGCCATTGTCTTCTCCCGGCTGGAACCCCTCGTCTTTTGGGACCAGGCTCACCTTCTTGAAGAAGCGAACCTCGGCACCGAGGCGTCCGTCGTCGGATATGATCGCACGCGCGCTCAGGTCGACCTTGTGAGCGTGCTTGAAGTTCTCGAACGCGTCCAGCGTGGTCTTGGCCTCCTCGTCCGAGAGGGCGACCAGCTGGTACGGCTCTTGGTTGTCTGCCATGTCTGTGTCAGGTTATTGGCTGGTATGCGCGAATCATACACCGTGAACTGTTGGTAACTCTGTTAGGAGCGTTGGTAACTGTTGTACAATGATATAACTATGGCACCAAACTCATACCGCAACCGCTATATGCGCGAATACCATCACAGGGTCAAAATCGAGGTCCTCTCAGTCTACTCCGGCGGTGACCCGAAGTGCTCCTGCTGCGGCGAGGCGAACCTCCCCTTCCTGGGAATAGACCACATCGTCCCCTACTCGAAGTCTCCGGGGGCGGTGAAGGGCGAGCGTCGTCGCGGGACCAACTACCACAACCTCAAGAAGGAGAAGTACCCGCCAGGCTACCAGGTCCTGTGCCACAACTGCAACCAGGCCAAGAGGACATACGACGTCTGCCCCGTTCACTGACTACCCTATGAAGACCCTCGTCCCCGGGCTGCACACGCAGCTGAACTCGTGCTCGGAGTGCTTCGCCATCTCCCTCGAGCACGCGAGGCAGAGCCTCTTCCCCGTCCTCTCGTACTCCCTCTGGGCCTTGCGGTTCCTGGCCCTCATCCGCAGGACCAGCATCCTCATCCACTCCGGGCACTGGTGGCCGGGCCCGACGTCGTGGGCAAGGCAGTCCTCGCAGAATGTGCTTTCTTCCTCCATGCTGGGGAACAGGGACTCGAACCCCGATTGAGTGGTCCAGAACCACGCGTCCTACCCTTAGACGATTCCCCAATCGCCCTTTCCGCTCCCGGGCGCACCAGCTGTCCTGTCTATGCAGGGACCATTGCGTCGCTCGCTTGGGGGCGCACAGATTGTACGCCGGATTCCTCGAAACGGTCTCGCTCCCTCTGGCACAGCCATTCGAGGGCCTGGGCCGCGAGGTTGGCCTCGGACTGGTCCCTGAAGTGGTTGCCGTTCCTGCGCCTGCCCTCCTCGTCCCTCCTCGACGGGAAGACCTTGATTGCCATGCCCGGGAACGCCGCGAAGTACTGGCTCTGCGGGGTCTGCTTGTTCGGGAACCTGTGCTCTATCCACTTCCTGAAGTCCCTCGCTACCCTCCTGGCCGCCTCCTCGGTCGGGAGCGAGCCCTTGTTGACCAGCTGCCTCAGCGAGTGGGAGTCATCCTTGAAGGTGTAGCCCAGCGGGTCCCCGCCCACTGTGACGGTCCATATCAGGCCGGTCTCGGCGCAGTGCTCGGACATTTTGCTCATGTGTATTGAAAGCGCCGCGGGCGCTCGCAGGGAGACGCGACGAGGTAGGGGCCCTGTCGTGAATCGCCCGGCCTTTCGGCTTGGGGAGTCCTAGCCCGCCCTGCAGAACAAGCTAGGAGGCCCGTGCGTCGGTTCCTGTCCCGCGGCACTGCCTGTTGTCTTCCCCCTGCGAACGTCCAGAAGAGGTGGGGGCGGATGTTCCGCGCAGCAAGTGCGGGGGAACCCCCATTGGACATCAGGACCTTGGTCCGTCTAGCCCCCATCTCCTCTCGACTTCATTCATTATGGCATGCCCACGGGCCACAGTCTTGAGTTATGCACATGCCCGAAATACGTTGTATTTGCTGCCTTTTACGGCATCCGGCGCATCGTGAGCTCCACGCCCTGCTCGCCCTTGACGTACCGCTTCGTGACGCGCAGGTCGACAATCTGGCCGTCGTCCACCCACAGTATCCCCTTCATGCTGTCGAGCAGGCTCTTGATGTTGTCCACGTCGTGGTTCCTCCTGGTCGGCCACGTGAGAGCGACCTCGACCGCGAGCGGCGACGCCCACGGAAGTCCCCTGTACTGCGACCGGGCCTCCCGGGCCATCGCCTCCTTCGCGTCCTTCGCCTTCACGTCCACGTGGAACCTACCCCCGAACGGCTTGTACATGCTGTTGGTGGTCGGCGGCATCACGGTCAGCGATACAAAGACCAGTCCCTCCTCGGGTACTTCGCGAGCTCCTCGGGCGTGGCTCTTGACACGGCTATCCTTTCGGACTCTCTTCGGAACTGTGTGATGTGTAGGTGATGCCAGTTGCATGTCGGTAATATAGCCCACTTCTCGTTCACCTGCTTGGAGGCATAGATAAACGTATGGTCCCATTCTATCCGGCCGGCGCAGTCATCTGACTGGTGCACGCAGGTCTGGTAGAACGGGTCCGCGGCCATCTCGGCCCTAAGCTTGGGCGGTATAGGCCTCATCGGGTCGGAGCCTGGCCCAGAATATGCGGTTCCACCTCACGTTGGTCTCCGGCCGCGGGCCCGCCTCCTGCGGCCACGGCCGGGCGGTCTCGGACTCGAGGACGCTCTTGAACGCGTAGAGGTCCTGCTTGCTGAGCCCCGCTAGGAGGAAGCCCATGCGGGCCGGGACGACCGGGCCCTTCCTGTCCCGCGCGCGGTCGCAGAAGTACTTCACCAGGGACTGGCGCTCGGTGAGGGGCTTCCCGTTCTTGTTCAGCTCCACCCGCGAGCCGAAGAGGTTCGTCATGGAGGATATCGGCCGCATCCCTGTCTCTACCTCTTCGTGGTACATGTATTCATTCGTTGACTGTTAAGCCTTCGCCGTATTGAAATTGCTTCTCTTCGCAAGACCGGAGGATATGCACCCCCACCCTCGCACAGCTTGTGACGAGTGGTGAGAAACGCGCATTCTCCGGCCTCGCGCTTCTCAACGCCGAGCCGTCGGACACCACGCCCCCGGGACTTGTTTATTCGCCGCACCCGGAGTTGAAACCCCCACGGCGTCTCCCCATTATACCGCCGGCCCACCTGGGGCCCTGGTCGGCCACCTGTGCGTAACTTTCTTGCGGCGCACAATATATAGTATAATGTACAAGATGAGCAGGAAAAAGAACTGGAGAAAGGAAGCTATAGCCAGGGTCCTCCGAGATAACCCCGAAGGAAGGCTCGTGGTGAACAAATACCGCGTTCTGAGGGTCATTCTGTGCCGGAGGTACCCGGAACTCAGGGACATGCCCAAGGAGCGCCTCCTGGACGTGATTTTCGACGCGGTCAACGGGAACAGGGACTGGCAGTTCGCGACCGAGGGCCAGGACACAGACAACAAAAAAGTACACGACCAGCAGTGGAGGATGGACCACGGGTACCACGACTTCCCACCTCACGTTGCCAACACCCCTCCCCGGGGCCGCCCCTGACAAGGCGTATAATATGTGCATATCAGCCTAACCCTCGCAAATCACAATGAAAAGACATGGACCCTAAGAACATCGAGCCGGGCCGCTACTACAGCGTCCGCGCGCTCGCGCAGATGGGAATCCTCCCCTGGCGCTCGGCCTACACGGTCGCCCGCGCTCTCAAGGAGGACAAGTGGAAGGAGATATTCCAGCCGATGGCCGACCCTAAGAAGAACGCCGTCAGGCTGCACATCAGGGGCGAGAACATCCTCAAGTACATGAGGATGGTGGAGACGGGCGAGCTTAGCAAGTAACGAACACCAACATGGCAAAGCAAATGCACCAGACGACCGCCGACGTGTACGCGGTCATCAAGAAGAGGCTCAAGAAGGGCTATGTCCTCCCCTACGCGCTCATAGGCGACGAGGTGGGGGTGCACGGGGAGACGGCGCGCCAGCACGCGCTCAAGCTCCAGAAGAGGCGCCTCGTGTCGATAAAGAACGGCCACCTGGTCGGCGTGAAGTAGCATGAAGTTCCGACGGGACGAGGGCGTGGAGGCTCCTACCAAGGCCCACGCCACGGACGCCGGGTACGACCTGTACGCGCCGCACGGCATAGCCCTGATGCCGGGGGCCTGCACCGCGAGGATTGACCTCGGGGTGGGCTTCGCTGTGCCCGAGGGGTTCTGCGGCTTCGTCGTGGAGCGCTCGAGCCAGGGCAAGAAGGGGGTGAGCGCCGTCGGGCCGGTCGTGGACCACGGCTACACCGGGAACGTCCACGTGACCCTCGTGAACAACGGGCCCGAGCCGTACACGGCGGAGAAGGGGGACCGCATCTGCCAGATGCTTGTCCTCGCCACGTCTACCGAGGGGCTGGAGGAGGTCGGGGAGCTGGAGGGCGCGCGAGGCGACAACGGACATGGCAGCTCGGGAGCTTAACCCCGGGCAGTTCGCGGCCATGCGCACGAAGGAGGAGAACCGCGTCGGGATGTCCGACGTCTGGATGGGGGCGGCGCGAATGCTCGCGTCCCGCTCGAAGTGCAAACGCCTCCAGGTCGGATGTATCGTCACGGACTACTACATGCGCAGGGTCCTCGCAAACGGGTACAACGGCAGGGCGGCTAACGTGGACGAGTGCCCTGGAACTAACCCCTGCTGCCTCCATGCGGAGGTGAACGCCCTGGTGGCGTCCGGCTCCCTGGAGAAGAACAAGCGCATGTACGTGACGGTCGCACCGTGTGAGAAGTGCGCGATGATGATAATCAACAGCGGCTTCTACGAGGTGGTGTATGCAGAGGAGCACGAGAACAAGGCAGGTGTGGAGATGCTCGAAAAGGGCAAAGTCAAGACCATGCGCTACCGCCGAAGGGCTGAGCGCGGAGCCAACGAGGGGGAGAAGGTGTTCGGGGACATCCTCGAGGAGCACACGGGCGAGGTACCAGCATAAATACATAAATCCATGGGACACATCATCATAGAGGGGCTCGACAAGACGGGGAAGAGCACGCTCGCCAGGCACCTGAGCGAGAAGCTCGGCATGCCCATCAAAAAGTTCAGCGCGCCGGAGGGCGGGGCGGACCCGACGCTGGAGTACGCGGAGTTCCTGGTGACGGCCGAGCCGTGCATCGTCGACAGGTGCTATATGTCGGAGATGGCGTACGGGCCGGTCGTGCGGGGCGTGAGCCACATTGACCTGTCCAGGCAAAGCCTCCTGGAGGAGCTCGTCCTGAGGAGGGGCGGCAGCATGGTCTACTGCGACGCGGACGAGGAGGCCCTCAGGGACCGCTTCGAGGCGGACGGCGAGACCTTCCTCAAGCCCGGGCAGATAGCGGCGGTGAAGGCCAACTTCGAGGAGGCCCTGAACGACACGAAGCTGGAGGTCATCCGGTACACGGTCGGGGACGACATGGACGCCGTATATGAGCAGCTTCGATAGGCAGTACAGGGCAGCCCTGCTGGACGTGCTCGCCCAGCCGGCCGAGCTCAACCGGCGCACGGGCCAGGGGGTCCGGGCGCTCGCGGGGGTAACGATACGGACGGACCTGGAGGACGACGGGTTCCCGCTCCTGTCCCTAAGGAAGCTCCCGTGGTCGTTCGTGCCGGAGGTCATGTGGATGCTCTCAGGAAGGAAGGACATCAAGTGGCTCTCGGGCCACACCAAGATATGGGACTCCTTCGCCGAGAAGGGCCAGGTCACGAGCGCGTACGGCTTCCGATGGAGGCACTGGGCGGACAGGGGCGGGCGCCTTGACCAGCTCGGGACGGTGCTTGAGAAGCTGGACCAGGACCCGAGCACCAGGCACGGGGTGGTCTCCATTTGGGACCCGGGGCCCGACCTCACCGTCCCGCAGAAGAACGTGCCGTGCCCAACGCAGTTCACGCTGAACATAATCCAGGGGAGGCTGAACCTGCACCTGACCATCCGCTCGAACGACATGGTGCTCGGCCACCCGACGGACGTCGCAGGGTTCGCGCTCCTGGCGCACCTGCTGGCCCAGCGCCTCACGGTGATGCCGGGGGTCCTGACGGTCTCAATCTCGAACGCCCACGTGTACGAGAACCAGGTGGAGGCCGCCCTGGAGATGCTCGGCAGGGAAACGGAGACCGAGGAGGTGCGCCTGAAACTGCCCAGGGATTCCTACGACCGCGCGTGCGGCCTGGACGGCGAGCTGGTGGGCGAACTGAAGGCGGGCTTCTCGGGATACCGCCCGGGCCCGGCCATCAAGGACATTCCCATCGCCCTGTAAGGGGTGTACAAATGGCAGAAAAGTTGTCAAATACACTCTATTTACAACCTGTGCATACCGGTATAAGATGTGTAAGTGTTGATGATAAATAAATAAATACATTCATGATTGACTTCAGCTATGTGAACCCCAGCACCATGTTCCCCGAGCAGGGGTACGAGGTGACGGTCGACCAGGACTTCCTGGACGAGCAGGTGCGATTGGAAGCGGTGGCTCTATTCGCGTAACGCCTATGGCCGACAAGAAAACATTCCCGATTGCGGACGTGCGCAAGACAATCGGAGACGCTGCGCAGCGCGAGTTCGGTGCAATGACAGGGGTGACGAGCGAGTTCCACAACAACACGCTCACGGTGAAGTACGAAGGAGCGGACAAGTGGTTCAAGCCCACCGTCACCCTCCACCTCAGAGACGACATCTACGGTGAAAAGGTCGAGGCGTACTACATCAGCTACGCGTCCATGTGGCAGAACGCGGAGTACGCGGGCATCATGTCGACGCTCATCGCCGGGGTCTCCAGCATTGGGCTGGACCTCGAGAAGATGGGGATACCGGCTAGGACCTAGGCCTATGTCATTCGACAAAACTCTCAGACCGGAAGGGTGCCAAGACTGGGTGTACAGCCGGGACACGTGGCACAGCTATCAGTGCCAGAAGGCGCCCAAGGTCGTGCGCGACGGCAAGAACTACTGCACCATACACGACCCGGAGTACCTGGCCAAGAAAGAGGAGAAGCGTAGGGCCGCCCACAAGTCGAAGACGTGCAAGTGCGGCTACTACTTCGACCGGGGCTGGTACAGGTTCTGCCCGCTGTGCGGCACTCGTAAAAGCTCATAGACCTATGGCAACACTCAAACTAGGGGCGAGCATCATCCTGGGCGCGTGCGTGTTCATGGGCGCGATGGCCGCGTACACGGCGGCGGGCGCGTCCCACGGCATCACGATAGGTGTCATGGGCACGCTCGCGCTCGTGGTCGTGCAGATGCCCAACAAGTAGCCATGGCACACTTCCTAATCACAGCGAACGTGCGAAAGGCCGGCAAGTCCTACAACACGGACATGGCCGAGCTGCGGGTGGAGGCCACGAGCCTGCACGCGGCGGTGGGCAAGGCAGCGAGGGCAGCTCACGCGGCGTTCAAGGGGCAGCGCCTCGAGAAGATGACCATCATAGCCACGCGCCTATGAAAATCCCAAAGCACAACTTCTACGCCTCGTCGCGCAGGTGCGACTGCCCGGCCAACCAGGCGGGCACGTGCATGCTGCCGATGAGGGTGGATGTGAGAGAGCCTGACACCGGAGGGTGGAGGGTGGGGGTCGGACAGGACTTCGCAGAGGCCTTGAAGGACGCTCTCAAGCACGGGCAGTGGAGCGGATACCAGCTAACAATAAATGAATAAATCTATGAAGAAGGAATTACCAGCGGGCTTCTACTTCGACGAGGAGAAGCACAAGTACTACCTCGACGGCAAGCTCATGACGGGAGTCACGACGTGCCTCGGGGTCCTCGCGAAGCCGGCCCTCATACAGTGGGCGGCCAACCTCGCGGCGGCGGAGGCCTTCCTCATGGAGGTCGACGACCTGCGCAGGGCGGAGATACGGGCGGACATCGAGCGGATGATAGCGAAGCACGGGAAGATAAACGCGAAGGCGTGCCAGGAGCTCGACGCCCTGTACCCCGAGTTCAAGGAGGCGCGCACCGCCTCCACCAAGAAGAAGGAGGCGGCGGGCCAGCACGGCACGGACACCCACCTGCTCGTCGAGACGTACGTCAACAAGTGCCTCGCCGGCGGCGGGGCGCCCGTGGACGACTTCGACGCGCCGGAGATAATCCAGCCGTTCGTCAAGTGGAGCCTCGAGAACGTGCAGACCTTCCTCTTCGCGGAGCGGGCCATGCACGACCCGAAGCTCTTCTTCGCGGGCACGGCGGACTTCGCGTACGTCGGCAAGGACGGCAAGCGCTACATCGGCGACTTCAAGACCTCGTCCGGCATCTACGGGATAGACTACTGGCTCCAGGTGTGCGCGTACCGCCACCTGGCGGAGTGCGAGGGCGACCAGGAGTACGACGGGATGACCGTCGTGCGAATCGGGAAGGAGGACGGGTCGTTTGAGGCCCATAGCCTCTTCGACTACGAGCCGTACCGCGACGTGTTCCTGTCCTGCGTGCGGATATACCGCATGCAGCAGGGGCACGCCGGGATGACGGTGAAGGCGTACTAACAACAAACCAGACAACTAACCAGACACAACAACATGCAATACGCAAACACATCAGGGGCCTGGCTCGACGTCAACGACGAGCTCGACGGCAAGAAGCTCAAGTTCGTGACCGAGTGCGAGCAGGTGCTCAGCGACAAGTTCAAGAACACGGACGGGACCCCGCAGATGGGCAACCTCGTGAAGGTCCGCGTGCAGGGGGCGGAGGAGTCCGTCAACATGCGCCCGAACTGGACGAGCATCGGCGCCATGCGCGAGGCCTTCGGCACGGAGTCGAAGGACTGGATTGGCAAAGTCGTCACCGTCCGAGTGAAGGACGCCACGACCGGCCAGAGCGCGTACCTCCTGCCGGACGGCTTCGAGCTGTTCCGCAACGAGGACAAGCGCTGGGCAATCCGCAAGGTGGGCTCCGGGGAGGAACAGCCAGCGGCAGCGGACGACGTGCAGCAGCACCCGGCCGAGGCAGCGACCAGCTACCCGACCGAGGAGATAAACCCCGAGGACATCCCGTTCTAACCACTAACCGTTGATACATACATCTATGACCACCACGACCAAGCGCATGCGCCCGAGCGTGAAGAAGAAGTGGCTAGCGGCCCTTCGCTCCGGCGAGTACAAGCAGGGGAGCGGAGCGCTCAGGACAGCGGACGACAGGTTCTGCTGCCTGGGGGTGCTGTGCGACCTCTACGCGAAGGAGAAGGAAATACCGTGGGAACCGAACCCGGACTCGACCGCTAACTACATGTTCGAGGGCAAGACTGAACTCCCCTCCGACCAGGTGAAAGCGTGGGCGGGCCTCTATGACGAGAACCCATCCGTGACAATCGCGGGGAGCGAAGAGTCCCTCGCCGAGCTCAACGACGGGTCGTACCCGCGCGGGACCGACGAGGACGGAGACCCGGTCACAAGCGCCGCGAACTTCGAGGAGATAGCCCTCCTCATCGAAGAGCAGCTGTAAAAACTAACTGATACATACATCTATGAAAAAGAAAACTCAGGCCCAGCTCAAGAGGGCCAGGAAAATCCAGGAGTACCTCAACGTGCTCGACCGCCGCATCACGCGGGGCATCGCGTGGCTCGACAAGGAACTCGGGCGCGAAGAGTGGCTCGCCGAGATAGACGAGACTAAGCTCCGTCTGTCGAGCGCGATGTCGTGCGTGTGCGGGCAGTTGTTCGAGGACTTCTGGAAGGGCGTCGAGAGGCTCTGCAAGGTGGAGAGGGACGGCCTGGATAGCGAGCGACAAGACCGCCTTATCAAGGGGAAGCCCAAGAGCCACGGATTCTACATAGACGACGAGGAGAACGACGAATGGGACGGCGACGGCTACGACATGCTCACGCGCCTGTGGTTCCACCGCATCTCGCGCCTACGAATGGAGGCCGACATGGGAATCCTTACGCCGCCGCCTACAAACTAACGACAGACAACATGATAAGCATCAAGGGCCACATAAAGATTCTCCGCGACGGCGAGGAGCCCCTCGACCTGACGGAGTACTCCCGCGAGCGCGGGTTCCCCGAGATGACGTTCTCCACGTGGGAGGCGTTCGTCGAGGAGATGAAGCGCCGCGAGCAGGAGGCCCTGGGCGGGCGAGACGCCGTCGTGGTGTCCCACTAGGCCATGGAGGAGTCAACCGTCAGGACCATCATAGACAAGCTCGCCGAGTGGGCCGCGGAGAAGCGGACCATCGGGCCGAACGTCTGGATGGACGCCGCGTCGAAGCTCAACGTCCTCCTGCAGGGCGAGCAGGAGGAGCACATAGACAGGAAGCTCGCCATCGCCAAGCTCCGCGCCGCCTACATGGCGGATGGGGACACGGCGGCCAGGGCCAAGGCCAGGGTCGAGGCGATGGACGAGTGGGCCACCATGCAGAAGCAGGGAGCGCTCATAGAGCGGGCGATGGAGGCCATCCTCCTCGCGAAGAAGAACGCCTCGCTGGCCTCGGACATGATGAGGCACGGGCTCAACTAGCAGTAAACCAACAACACCTATGAACATCTTTATGACCAACAAGCAGAAAAGGCTCGCCGACAAGGAGGTGGACATCTACAAGCGCGAGCAGCAGGTGCGATTCGACGAGGAGATGGTGGAGCGCGCGGAGAAGTCCTTCGAGGAGCTCCATGTAACCCGCCTCAAGAACATCAACGCGGTGGCGGCCTCGAACGAGGAGTTCCGCACGGGAATCATCGAGAAAGGCGTCGAGATAGCGAAGGTGGAAGCGAAGCTTGAGAACAGGCAGGAGCTTTTCGCAAAGCTCGACAGCATCCCGGAGCTCGAGTCCCGCGTAACCAGGGCCGAGGCGCTCGTGGAGGCCAAGAACCTCATCATCGAGCACCTGGAGGCAGAGGTGTCGACAGCGCAGGACTTCTCGAAGTTCCTCGCCGGCCTGCTTCCGAAGATGGAGCTCGACAAGCTCAACCTCAACCTCAACGCGGATATCAAGACGACCGTGAAGAGCGACGCCTAACATGGAGTGTCACCCAGGCGTCAGGGTCAAGCTGAGCGACGAGGGCATCGCCGCCCGGGGCGAAAGCTACCGCTCCTGGACGGGGACGTGCCAGTGCTCGTGCACGCCGTACACCATCAAGTGGGACCAGTCCGGCAGCACCAGCGAGCACCCGCCGAGCCACCTCATGCACGTCGACGACAAGCGCGAGGGGACGTTCGAGGCCGGAGTGGCCGCATACGAGGCGGCGCGCGGGCGTTAGCAGACTAACAACACACATATGACATTCTTCGAGTTCGTTCTCGTGCTGCTCTGGGTTATCCTAGTCATCCTCTACCCGGGGAAGGACAGGTACACCGGCAGGCGCAGCAACAAGTGGTGGGTGGTGCTCGGCGCGGCCGTCGCGGTAGCAGCGCTCATTCTAATCTTCTAACATGCAGAAGACAGTATACGAGTGCGACCACTGCAAGAAAGTCATCGGCGGCATCGCACACATAACGCTTTCCCTGCAGACTAACCACCCTGGAACGGGTGTGGCGATGCCCCCGGGCAACGAGGTCGAGGGATACCACGGGAGGTCCGGCTGGAAGACCGTGAAGCTGCCCAGGAGCTTCGTGCACTTCCATATAGGCTGCATAGAGAGGTACTTCAAGGCAATCGTCACAGCAGCGACTAAGAAGGTGCCGGCAAAGAAGAAATAGGTGCGCGTCAACTGATAATAAATCCATCCATGGCAAAGAACTACAACCAGTCGTGCGACAGCTGCGGGGCCATCCTCTACGGCCACGTCCCAAGAAGCATGCCGCGCCGCCAGCCCCTGCACCGAGGCAACATATTGGCCTAGGTGGAGAGATAACCGAACTGTAATATGAAGGAGCAAGACCTCATCCTCGGACCGTACAAGCTCCCGCTCAGGAAGCTCAAGTTCGGGTACTTCGGCGCCGTGTCCATAACCAGGGACGGCACGGGCATCCAGTGCCACGTGTGCGGGGCCATCAAGCAGAACCTGTCGCTGCACCTCAGGCTGCACGGGACGACCGTGCGGGAGTACCGCGAGAAGTACGGCATCTCCCTGAACACGAGGCTCGTGTCGGAGAGCCACCGCAACGCCGCGATAACGCGCATGCTGGAGCTGCGCGAGAAAATGAAGAGGGAGGGCAGCTACGACAAGATAATGCGGCTGTGCAACGAGAAGCGCATAGAGTCCATGAAGAGGGCCATCGCCGCCGGCACGTGGAAGAAGCACCCCATGCTCAAGCCCGAGGACCTGAACAAGAGGGGCATCTGCCCGGACCAGCTCATCGAGCTCATCCACGACGCCGTCAGGCACTACGGCCACGTCCCGTCGTACGCAGAGTTCATGGCCATGCACCAGACCAATCGCTTCGCGACCCCGTTCCGCCGCACGTTCGGCGGGTGGAGGCAGGCGGTGGAGAGGGCCGGGTACAGGCCCAGGCAGCGCAGGTTCGTCACGCCGGAGCAGGGCCGCATCAGGTACGACGAGGAGGAGCTCGTGGAGATACTCGCGAACTTCTACCGGGAGAACGGCCGCGTGCCGACCCTGTCCGACTTCAAGCGCGGCTTCCTGCCGCAGTGGGAGACGTACACGCGCCGGTTCGGCACCATGGCCGAGGCGCGCAGGCGCGCGGGCATCACGGAGGTGCTCAAGAGGGGCGGTTCGCATTTGCCAGCTAACGTAGTCAAGATATGACGGATTCATCGTTCATGATAGGGGACAAGGTCGAGAAGGCGACGGGGTACTCGTTCCCGGGGGTCGTGGTGGCAGTGTTCGCCACGACCAGGGGCGCGACCAGGCTCGTCGTCGAGATGGAGGGCTTCGGCCTGCTCCACATATTCTCGCCGGAGAACCTCAAGATACGGCCATGATTGGGCCGCACCTACTGGCGGGGCTGGTGTCGCTCGCCATCACAGCCGCGGTCGCGGTGGCCTGGTGGTGGGCGTTCCTGAGGCATGGCAGACAGAATAAGTAGGGAGCAGCGCTCCGTGCTCATGTCCCGCATCCGCTCGGTCTCCGAGATGGAGAGGCTGGCCAGGCCGCTCGCGACCAGGAGGGCAGGCGTGCCGCTGAGGCACCAGCCCCGGAACCTCGTCGGCAGGCCGGACTACGCCAACAAGGCCAGGAGGGTCGCTGTGTTCGTGCACGGTTGTTTTTGGCATCAGCCGTGTCCCAGGAAGTGCTCAAAGCTACCGTTCACCAGGAGGCCGTTCTGGCGGAAGAAGTTCGAGCGCAACCGGGAGAGGCACCGGGAGGCGGTGCTCGCATTAAGGAGGGAGGGGTATAAGATAATAACCGTATGGGAACACCAGGTCTGAAGCTGTGCGGGTGCTGCAGGAAGACGTTCCGGCCGCAGTTCTCGGAGGAGGACCTCCGCGACCTTTACTTCGAGGAGGACCAGCTTGAGCGGATGGAGGCCATGGCGAAGGAGTACCCGACCCACTTCCAGATGCCGCACGTGCCGACGCAGGACCTCTGCGTCAAGTGCGCCTCGGACCCGGACCTCGTCGTCTCGACCAACATATTCGGCCCGACGAGGTACGAGATACGGAGGCCCGAGGCCGAGCGCAAGACCGTGAAGCTGAAGGTCCGGGGGGAGGCGAGCCGGGGTGACATGATAGTGGGCACTGGAGCAGCCCTTTCTTCCTGGTCACCCTCGCCGGCAGTCGACGAGAAGAGGGTCGAGGAGATTGTGGAGAAGGTGCTCAGCAAGAAGAAGACCCTGTGGGAAAGGCTGTTCGGCAGGAAAAGATGAGCCGCGAGCTGCACATAGGCCCGGGCATGCCGGAGATGGACACCTGGACGCTCGCCACGCTCAGGTCAATCAACGCCAGGATGGCTTACCGGAGGTTCACCAGGAGGGACCTCAAGCTGGCGCTCATCAAGGAGTTCGGCGCGTGCTTCTGGTGCGACCGCGCCGTGAGGGACTACAGGAGGAACTTCAGGCGCGGCGAGCGCGTGCCGAGGGACCTCGCGTCGGTAGACCACCTGGTCAGCCGCTTTCACCGCAGGAGGGGCGACGTGGTCCTCAAGGTCCTGTCCTGCTCGCCCTGCAACACCAAGCGCGGGAAGGCGGAGGACAGGCTGTACGGCCCCAGGCCGGCAACAGGACCATGAGAATCCTCGGCTACACAATCACCATCGTGGACCAGTCGACTTCGGGGTTCCACGACATGAGCGACGACCTCAGGTGGCGCGACTTCGGCTTCATCTCCCGCACGGTCGGCGTCAGGGTGGAAAAAGACCTGGCCCCGTCGCGCGGGGCCAGGAGACGATAGACCACCTCCTCTCAGCTGAGCCAGAACCTACGGGGCACGAACAGGAGCGGTTCGGGGCTCCCGAGCGGACGCGACGGTTCGCGGAAAGGGCGGGGGTATTTGCCTCTCGGCCCTCGGGAGGGGCTTCGGCAGCTTGGAGTCTCTCGGCAGGTCGGTCATGGCGCACTCCTTCCTCAGACATGGTAGCACGTAAAAAGGCCGACCCTCGCAGGCGGCCTTTCTACTTGTTAGCATCTTATCACGTTAACCGGATATTCATCTTGCATTCCGCACACTGTCGGGGTGCCCTTAACAGTTAAGCGGACGAATCCATGGAACTCATACCGACCCTTCTGTTCATTCTGGCGGTCGTGGCCGTGGGCTGGGCGGCGTTCTGGTTCATAGACCAGGGCATTCCGGAGCCGATGCGGATGGTGGCCAAGGCCGTCGTCGCCGTGGTCGGGCTCCTTGTTCTCCTGTCGCGCCTGCACCCCGGGATAGTATAGGCGTCGGGCGGCCTTCACCGCCACGCGTGCGCGGAGGCCTCCCAGTCCCTGAGCTTGCGGGCCTCCCATATCCTCCTGGCGCACTCTATGTTGTCGTCCTCGTCGTACGGGTCGCCCTCGCACCGATAGCCCGCCCAGGTGCCGTCCAGAATCTGGAACACCCCCTTCGCGGACGAGTTCGGGTTGTCCGCGCTCGGGTTGATGGGCCCGTGGCAGCCCGTCGGGGTCTGCACGCCGGACTCGCAGTAGGCGACCTCCAGCATCAGCGGCTCCTCAGGGAATGCGGCGAGAATCTTCTCGACCACCGACCTGGGAGCCTCCACAACTTCGGGCTCCTCCGACACCGTGACCGAGTTGGCGGTGAGCGGCACGGAGAGCCCTATGATGGCAGCGGAGACGGCGATGACCGTCGCCGCTGCCGTTCGTATTTGGTATTCGATGAGCAGTCTACTTCGCGCCTCCGAGACCGCCCGGGGTTGACGGGGTCACGAAGTAGAACGCGAAGGCCATGCCGGCAAGGACCTGGAAGTCCTTGGGGTCGACGTGGCCGGTGAACAACCCGGCGGCCAGGGCTCCTGCCATGAGCAGGAACACCAGGCCGGCGGGGCTTTTCAATATGTCAGTCATACCCCCTAATTATACGCCCTACCGGGGGTCCCCTGTGAGGGCCCTGTTGATTGCGGCCCGGGTGAGGGGGCCGAAGTTCACGCCCGCCCCGCTCGGGTCCACGATGCCGTTCGAGGCCTGGAGCTTGGCCACAGCGAAGGTGGTCTGCGGCCCGTACGGCCCGAACACGCCGGCCTTCATGTAGCCGAGGAACTGCAGGCCCTCCTGGAGCTTGTGCACCTCCGGGGAGGCGGGCGCGCCCATCCTCAGGTTCTTGGTGAACACGTAGACGAACGGCGCGGGGGCCGGCGGCTCGGTCCTCGGGGTAAGGACGCCCTTGATTGCGTACGGTATGTAGTACGGCCACGCGAGCTCCTTCAGGAACGGGTCGTAGTGGTCGAGCACGTCGTGGTCCGTCTCCGGGTCCTGGTCCCAGTAGGCTATTGAGTGGTTCAGGCGCGGCCCGTCGACCGGCTGTATCGGGTGGCCGTCCTTCCTGTTCCAGTCCGGGCCGGTGCCGACGGCGATGTGCAGCGGCGCCTGCTGGAGGTGCTTCCTGAAGAGGTCCCACCTGCCGGGCTGGTCGAGGACGACCCACTCGTACTTGACGTCGAAGAAGTCGAGGAACCTGCGGGCCTTCGTCCGCATGTCGTCGGTTATGAGCGCCTTGTTGAGCCACTCTGCGTTCGTGTTGAAATCGTTCGGGGCGTAGCCGTCGGACTGGGGGAGCACCCCCGCGGCCCGCACGCCGTTCCAGAAGGAGGCGAGGTCGTTCCCGTCGGGGGTCGTGCCGTTGGTGTTGGCCCCGAACCAGTCGGAGAAGTTCACGTTGCCGTCCTCGTCGAAGTAGTTGCCGTCCCGGAGGAAGGCGAGGGCCTCCTCGGGCATCCGCCCGGAGTCTATCAGGAAGCGGGTTTGGCCCTCGAGCGTGTTGTTCCCGGCGAACGTGATGCAGCTGTTGGTGTCGTACCCAAGCCTGCCGCCGACCCGGCGACGCTGCCACTCGTCCGTCGGCTTGTACGGCCGCCAGTCCCCCGAGGGCACGCGGCTCTCGTACTGTATGCCGGTCTCCGCGCCCACCCGGAAGTCGAGCGGGCGGACCTTTATGATGACCCCCGAGTTCTCTCCGCGTTCTAGGTCTGCCATGTTTTTGTGCTTATTTGTAAGTGTTGGTGCCGAAGCCGAGGCCGTCGAGCATGGTCCCGAGGATGGGGCCGATGCTGTCCGGGTCGTCCGCGAGCTCCAGGGTGTTCGTCACCGGTATCGGCGCGAACAGCCCTGCGGCCGTGTTGGCGAGCCCCTCCGTGGAGTTGAGGTTCATGGGGTCGCCGTTGAAGCCCTCGCCCTTCCCTATGTCGCGGACCACCCCCGGGAGCGGCGCGAGCTTGTTCGACAGGAAGGTGGCGAACAGGGCGCCCAGCGGGTTCTGCCGGTCGTAGCTCTTCTTGTTGCCGAGCCGGACCTCGCCCTGGGTCGCGCCCCTGGCCACGATGTCCGCGGACCTGGCGAGCAGATTGAGGAGCGACGCCATGCCGGCGGTCACGTCCACGCGGGTGTCCCCGACCTTGACCTTGCCGAAGTCCGCGCTGGTCGCGTCGAAGTTCACGAGGTCCGGGTTGATTGCCTTCGCGGCGGCGAGGCCGCTCCCCACGCCCGCAATCATGCGCATGAGGTTGATGGCCGCCCTCCGCTTGAGCAGCGGGTCCATGGTCCTGTCGAACATGTGGGCCGTGAGGAAGTCGACGTTCGACTTGAAGAAGCGCGGCGAGAAGAAGAGGTTGTTGAACGCCTTCGCGAAGCCCTCCGCCCGGCCGAGGTCTCCGCGGCCGGTGAGCGAGTTCACGTAGGTGCCGATGGACCGGAGCAGCTCCTTGTCCGTCACGTCCCTGCCGGCGCGGACGGCCTCCCTCATCATCTGGTCCGCGACGTCGGCGCGGAGCCTGTACGCGGTGCCGTTGAAGGCCGTCTCCGACGCCTTGTACAGTCGGCCTAGCAGGGGGACCTTCTCCGGGAGCGAGGTAGGGTAGGCCTCCTCGACGGTGCCCAGGTCGAGCCTCATCTTCTGGTACGCCCCGTTCAGGGCGTTCTCCCTGCCGTATATCTCGGCCTTGACCGCGTTGATGACGTCGTCGCTCGTGCCCTTGTGGCCGAGCTGCCTGATGGCGAGCTTGACGCCGTTCGCCGCGTTGTCGGCCCACTGCACGGGGTGCGCGAACATGGACTTGAAGCCCTGGCGGAAGGTGAACGAGAGGTCCATGGACGCCTTGAGCGACTTCGCCAGGCCGCCGATGTCCGAGAACTGGCCGCCGAGCGAGCGCAGCGGCTGGGACTTCCAGTCGCGGATGTTCCTCACGTTCGCGTCCCTCTTCAGCCCGGCCACGTAGTTGTCGAACCGCACCCTGGCCGCGCCGGCCTCTATCCGGTCGTCGGAGCCCTTCGCCGAGTTCATGGCGTCGGCGACCTTGTCCTGGTAGTCCTTCGAGAGCGCGGCTATGGTCTTGGCCTCGTCCTGCGTCACGCCGACGCCGAGCCTCTTGGCGGCGAGGTCCGCGAGGAACTCCTCCTCCTCGGCCGGCGACAGTATCCTGTCCATCTTCCGCACCCGGTCGATGAGCTCGCGCCTCGCCTCCGGCTTCATGCCCGTGACCGTCTTGAGCCACGTGACCAGGCCCCGCTCGCGGTCCGCGACCAGGGTCTTCGCCTCGTACAGGGCGTTGACGGACGACGCGTAGTCCTCGTCGAGGAACTTCGCGAAGTAGTCGTGGCGCTCCTTCGAGGTCATCTCCGCCAGTTTGGCCGGGGTGAGCTCGCCGGACTTCAGCCGGGTCTTGAGCGCCATCGCCACGTTCTTGGGTATGCAGGTGAGTGATGCCATGTTCTTATATTAGCAGGTGAGCGCGTCCACGACGGAGTTCCAGGTCTCCTTCGCGCGCGCCTTCTGTATGAACGCCTTCGCGGCCTTGGCCTCCTTCTTCACGTCGGACGGCTGGCGCCTGCGCGCCGCGGCCTCTGACCTCGTCTTCTCCACGTCCCGGATGGCGGAGACGGCGTCGGCCGGCTCGTTGTTGAAGCCGGAGGAACCGAGCGTCTGGGCGGCCGTGGAGCGCTCCTCGGCTATCCTGGACCTCGCGAGGCGCTGGAGCGTCTCGAAGTCCGCCTCCTTGGCGGCGCGGTTCTTCACGGCGTTGAAGAGCACCTGGGGCGCCACGCCGTCCGGCACGGGCACGGTCCCCGCCGCCATGTCCTTGGCCCTCGGGTCGTCGAGCAGCCGGGCCACCTTGTCCAGCTGGTCCGCCTTGCTGATGGAGCCTATCTTGGCGAGCTCGTCCTCGGGCACCGCGTCGTACCCCGCCTCGGCCAGCTTCCGGTTCGCGTCCCGGGCCGCCTTCGAGACGGTCGTGGCGCCCCCGGGGCGGGGCTTGTTCACTTCTACCGAAGCCGTGCGTTTCGGCACGTCCATGGTGACCGGCCGGCCGGTCCTCGACGCCACAGCCTCCTGTGTCGCCGGTTTCGGGGCCGGCTGGATGTTTCCCCTCCCGGGCCCAGAAGCCTCAATCCGGGTCGATTTTGGAACCCGAACGGAAGGCTGGACGGCCTGAGCGGTCGGCGCCTGGTCGGCGTTCGGAGCGGTACGCACAGGCTCGTACGTTATGTCGCCGGTTGAGCGGCTCTTGGGGGCCGCGAACTGTATCTCCGGGAGGTCCGACTTGGCCCTCGGTCCCATCTGGATGGTCGGCATCTCGGCCTCCGTGAGGTGCGGCTCCTGGGCCCTGTTGATGGGCACGTTCCTGGCCCGGCCGTTGAGGTCCTCGACGGGGAGCTCCTTGAAGCGCCTGATGTTGACGTTCGTGTCTGCAGGGGTCCCCGAGACGAGGTCCCTCCAGACGCCGTCCTTCCCCTTGAACTGCAGAGACTCAGGCGGCACGTTCTCCGCGGTCCACCCCTGCTCCGGGAACTCGTCGTAGTCCGGCGGGAGCTTTTCGCGGTCGATTCGCAGGGTGACCTCGTCTGGCCCCCCGTACCCCTTCGTGAAGTCCTCGGTCGGGGCGAAGTAGTTGCCCCGACCGTACTGGCCCTCGTGCGGAATCATGCCGAGGTCGCGTATGCCGTCGACGTTCCTCTCGCCTGTAGCATGGTATCGGAACGACGGCTCTGGCGGGTTCAGGTCCTGCACGGGCAGGGGCCTCATTCTGGCGGCTTCGACGCCTGGCTTGGCGAGAGCCGCCCCGCCGCCCCCGAGTATCCCGCCGAGGAACCCGCCGAGCGCGAGGCCCTTCGCGGTCTCCGTCGCCGTGGACTCGAGCGTCGACTCTCTCTTCTGCAGCTCGTCGCCGCCCATGTACCCGCCCGTGGCTATCGCGCCCTCCTTCGCCCCCTGCGTGGCCGCGGCCCTTATGAGGCCCTGCCTCGCGGTCCCGACGACCGGCGCCGCCCTGCCCCCGGTGTACACCGTGGCCGCGTACTTCGCCGCGTCGCCGGCTATCTGCTTGGCGCCCCCGTCGTCCCAGCCGCGCTGGGGCTCTATGGTCCCG
>OFRM01000085.1_pt1 | contig 38721 bp, 28 predicted proteins | sample 1543101 | NCBI WGS metagenome assembly OFRM01 (sample SAMN07774223, study PRJEB24372) | wastewater metagenome | isolation source: Exp Tend VB 0WW | collected 2016-02
ATTGCTAAGAAGTTTAAAACCAGAAGCGACGACTGGCTTACAATGGCGACTTATTTATTTATGCCACACATCATGTCTGACTCCACTGCCACTCCCATTCCCGTTGTTGTTCGCAATGCTTTTTTAACCCTGCATTATCGCCTGGCAAGTGTGGAAGGTGATGATATTATCAATACTTTTAACGAAAGCCCGGCGACTTTACAGTTAGGCATTGGCCAGTTGGCGCCTGAATTAGAGTTGGCATTGTTAGGTTTGGCTGAAGGCTCGCATACCGTGCAAGAGTTGGCACCCGAAAAGGCGTTTGGTCAGCATAACCCGGAGTTGATTCAAAAAGTCACGCTCGCTACCTTAAAAGAAAACTCTTCATTTGATGAGCAATATGTGGTGGGTGATCTGGTTGAATTCAATGCACCGGGCGGGGGGCGCTTTGCCGGCATATTGCGCAGTTTGGCTGCGGACTACGCCGTATTTGACTTTAACCATCCTTTAGCGGGAAAAAGCGTGGTATTTGAAACAAAAATTATTGGCATTTTATAGGCACGGAGTGTGCTTTAACTATGGATAAAGAAATCTTATTAGCCCAACCCAGAGGATTTTGCGCAGGGGTGGATCGGGCAATTGATATTGTGGAGCTTGCGCTTAAACAATTTGGTGCACCGATCTATGTCAGGCACGAAATTGTCCATAACGCTTACGTGGTGGATGATTTGCGCAAGAAGGGCGCGATTTTTATTGAAGATTTGAATGATGTACCAGCAGGAAATACCTTGATTTATTCAGCGCATGGCGTGCCACGTGCGGTGCGCCTTGACGCGGAAAAGCGTGGTCTGCGGGTATTTGATGCAACCTGCCCGCTGGTCACCAAAGTGCATATTGAAGTTGCCAAAATGCGGCGTGAAGGTCGGGAAATCGTCATGATCGGGCATGAAGGACATCCCGAAGTGGAAGGCACCATGGGGCAAAGCGATGAGGGCATGTATTTGGTGGAAACCGTGCAGGATGTGGATAACTTGACGGTAAAAAGTCCCCATTTACTAGCCTATGTGTCGCAAACCACTTTGTCGGTGGATGATACGGCCGAAATTATCGCTGCCCTGAAAGCGAAATTTCCTCTCATTAGTGAGCCGAAAAAGGGCGATATTTGTTACGCCACTACCAACCGGCAAGAGGCTGTGAAGTTCATGGCACCACAAGTGGATCTGGTGATTGTGGTGGGTAGTGCAAATAGTTCAAATTCAAATCGTCTGCGCGAAGTGGCTGAGAAAAAAGGGGCATTGGCACATATGGTTGATAACGCTGAACAGATTGACCCAGCATGGTTGGAAGGCAGCACTCGTATCGGCGTGACTGCTGGTGCCTCGGCACCTGAAATCTTGGTGGAGCAGGTCATCAGCCGTCTGAAAGCATTGGGCGCCAAAAGTGTCCGAGCGCTGGATGGCGTCGAAGAACATGTCACCTTTCCTTTGCCGAAAGGGTTGAGTGGACAAGCGCATTAAAATCAGTAGATTGTTTCCGAAATCAATGTAAGTAGCGAAGTGCGCTTCGTGTGGGAATCATTTTTTTACGAATTGAGTGACTTACTGCAATAAATTAAAACGATAGATTTAGTTTAAGGAAAGAAACAGGCATGGAAACATTTATTCAGCAGATCATTAACGGTCTGGTTTTAGGCAGCATGTATGCGCTGGTGGCTCTGGGCTACACCATGGTCTACGGCGTACTTAACCTGATTAATTTCGCGCATGGCGATGTACTGATGGTGGGGGCAATGGCCGGTTTGAGTATCCTGAAAGTGGTAGAAGCGGTGGCTCCTGGATTACCAGGTTTGGTGAAATTGATGATCGCAATTCTCGGTGCGATCCCTGTTTGTATCTTGGTCAACGTGGTCATTGAACGCGTCGCATACCGCAAATTGCGCAATGCACCCAGATTGGCACCGTTGATCACCGCGATTGGTGTTTCTATTTTAGTGCAGACCTTTGCCATGTTGATCTGGGGTCGTAGCCCGATTTCGTTTCCAACCATCATGCCATCGACCCCGATTGAAATTAATGGTGCTTTTATTTCGCAAACCCAGATCGTTTTATTGATCTTGGCGACCGTCGCAATGTTTGGTCTGGTGTTGCTGGTAGAAAAAACCAAAATGGGGCGTGCCATGCGGGCGACTTCTGAAAATCCACGTGTCGCTGGCTTGATGGGGGTCGATTCCAATCGTGTGATTGTGGTGACTTTTGTGATCGGCGCAGCGCTGGCGGCAATCGCTGGCGTGATGTGGGCAGCCAACTATTCCTCGGCGCAGTTTTCGATGGGCACGGTGCCAGGCTTAAAAGCTTTCTGTGCCGCCGTGCTTGGTGGTATCGGCAATATTTATGGGGCGATGGTTGGCGGCGTCATTCTTGGTTTGATTGAGAGTTTGGGCGCAGGTTACATCGGTGATTTAACGGGCGGCATTCTGGGTAGTCAGTATCAAGATATTTTCGCTTTCGTGGTGTTGATCATTGTGCTCACTCTACGGCCATCCGGCATCATGGGTGAGCGCGTGGCTGATCGCGCATAAGGGGGCAGCATGACAACATTGTTTGACGTAAAAAATAATCCGCGCAAGGCCTATACCAGTTTTATCGTGATGGGCGTGATTCTGGTGGCGTTTCCATTTATTGCCACTAACTTTGGTAATTCTTGGGTACGTATTGTTGATTTGGCGTTGCTGTACATCATGTTGGCGCTGGGCTTGAATATCGTGGTTGGGTTTGCTGGTTTGCTGGATTTGGGTTATATCGCGTTTTATGCGGTGGGCGCGTATCTGGCCGCGCTGTTTGCCTCGCCACAATTCTCTTTGGTGCTCAGTAGTCTGGTGGAGAGTTTTCCCGAAACCGGGAATTTTTTGGTGACCGTGGCGGGCGCAAATATCACGGCCAATGGAATTCACTTACCGGTCTGGATCATCGTGCCAATGGCCGCGATTGTGGCAGGATTTTTTGGGGCATTGCTAGGCGCGCCAACCTTGAAATTACGGGGCGATTATCTAGCGGTGGTCACACTGGGCTTCGGTGAAATCATTCGTATTTTCATGAATAACATGAATTCCCCGATCAATTTCACGAATGGACCACAGGGTGTGAATTCGATTGATCCAGTCAGCGTTTTCGGCGTGTCGCTGGGAGGCGAATCTGGTGCCGATGCGCTGGTACATATCGGACCATTTTCAACACCGTCGGTGAACGCTTACTATTTTTTATTTTTGGTGTTGTGTATCGTCATCGTCTTCGTTTCTTTGCGTTTGCAAAACTCTCGTTTGGGGCGCGCCTGGATTGCGATTCGTGAAGATGAAATCGCCGCCAAGGCAATGGGCATTAATACACGTAATATCAAGTTATTGGCGTTTAGCATGGGCGCCTCGTTTGGTGGCGTGTCGGGGGCGATGTTTGCTTCGTTTCAGGGCTTCGTCTCTCCTGAATCATTTTCCCTGACTGAATCGATTGTGGTGTTGGCGATGGTGGTGTTAGGTGGTATCGGGCATATCCCCGGCGTGATTTTGGGGGCGATTTTATTGGCGGCCTTGCCAGAAATTTTACGGCACGTGGTTGAACCTTTGCAGTTACTGCTATTCGGTAAAGTGCTGGTGGACATCGAAATTTTACGTCAATTATTGTATGGTCTGGCGATGGTGGTGGTGATGCTCAATCGCCCGGCTGGTTTATGGCCGTCGCCAAGGCATGAAGATCAACCCGTTACGAATGATCTTGATGGGGCAGAAAAAGCATGAGTCATGAAATGAAGTCACTCCCAATTCTAAAGATAGTCGAGGCGAATAAACGTTTCGGCGGTTTGCAAGCCTTATCGAATGTCGGCCTGCAAATTCAGCGTGGTCAAATCTATGGTTTGATTGGCCCTAATGGTGCCGGTAAAACCACGTTTTTTAATGTTATCACTGGTTTGTACCAGCCTGATTCTGGTTACTTTGAATTGGATGGAAAAGAGTATTCGCCATCCGCACCTTATCTGGTGGCGAAAGCCGGTATTGCGCGTACTTTCCAAAATATTCGTCTGTTCGGTGAAATGAGCGCGCTGGAAAACGTTATGGTGGGGCGGCATATTCGCACCCATCAAGGTGTATTTGGTGCAGTCTTCCGGCACGCTGCTGCCCGCCGTGAAGAGCAAGAAATTCGCAACAAAGCCAGAGAGTTACTTGATTTTGTCGGTATTGGCGAATTTGCTGATCGCACTTCCAAATATTTATCTTATGGCGATCAGCGCCGCCTCGAAATCGCCCGTGCCTTGGCCACCAATCCGCAATTACTGGCATTGGATGAACCTGCGGCGGGGATGAATGCCACCGAGAAACTGGCCTTGCGCGAATTGCTGGTCAAAATAAAAGCCGCTGGCACCACCATTTTATTGATCGAACATGATGTCAAGCTAGTCATGGGCTTGTGCGACCGCATGACCGTGCTTGACTATGGCAAGGTGATCGCGGAAGGCTTGCCAGTCGATATACAAAAAAATCCAGCGGTGATTGCCGCCTATTTGGGAGGCGCAGCGGCATGATGACGGCGACAACGATGTCTGAAAACGTATTAAAAATCACCGACTTAAAAGTATCTTATGGTGGTATTCAAGCGGTAAAAGGTTTGAGCCTGGAAGTGAACCGGGGCGAATTGATTGCTTTAATTGGTGCTAATGGTGCCGGTAAAACGACCAGCCTGAAGGCGATCACCGGGACTTTGCCAAGCTGCAAAGTAGAAGGAGAAATTGCCTATAAAGGACAATCCATCAAGGCCACCAATTCGTTTAAATTGGTTGATCGGCGTTTGGCCATGGTACCTGAGGGGCGCGGCGTGTTTACCCGTATGACGATTCAGGAAAACTTGCTGATGGGCGCTTATTCGCGCAACAACAAAGCGGAAATTAATGCCGATATTGAAAAGTGGTACAGCATATTCCCGCGTTTGCGTGAACGTTCAGCGCAACTGGCGGGTACTTTGTCTGGTGGTGAGCAGCAAATGCTGGCAATGGCGCGCGCTTTGATGTGTCATCCGGATTTGCTTTTGCTGGATGAGCCTTCAATGGGCTTGTCGCCTATCATGGTGGAGAAAATTTTTGAGGTGATACGTGATGTGTCGGCCAGCGGCGTGACGATTTTATTGGTCGAGCAAAATGCAAAACTGGCATTGCAATCAGCGCATCGCGCTTATGTGATGGATTCTGGTTACATCACCATGACTGGCAATGCCGCCGAATTGCTGCACGATCCGAAAGTACAGGAAGCCTATTTGGGTGAAGGTTAAACATCTTTAAACTGCACAGGGATTGATAGAAAAAGCCCCCAAATGAAATGAAGTAACATTTTCACTTGGGGGCTTTTTCCGTTGAAACGTTTTTTTGATGATCAGCGATAAGACTATTTTTTCGCAGTTGCTTTTGCCGCTTTGCCAGTTGCCTGGGTGACTTGATTAACAGCCGATGTAAAATTGGTTTCCATCGCTTCAATCGCTTGTTTGGTGGTTTTATTTAAATTATCGTAACTGGCATTTGCAGTGTTGATTGCTGTTTTGAACATTTCAACCAGATTTTGTGCGCCTGGAGGTGCGTTTTTTGAAATCTCTTCAAATAAGCTCAATACTTTGCGATTGGTTTCTGTGATCTGCGATTCTGCCGATTTGGTCAATTCAGCTTGAGCACTTGATGCAATGTTGGCTAAATGGCGGCCATACGCGACAAATTTTTCAGCAGTTGGCTGGGCTTTTTCTGCGCTGAGTTTGAAGAATTCTTGTGGATCTTTAGCGGCCAATAATTGTTTTGCGGCAACGGAAGATTCATCAAATGAAGTTTTCGCAACGTTCATGTTCAAGTCGATTAATTTTTCAAAGCTCTCAAATGCCTTGCCCGTGATTGAGGTCAATAAAGCCATTTGCGCTTCGAGATTCGCTTTGGTTGCGCTGGAAAACTGTTCGGGTACTGTGTACATAGGAGACTCCTAGAAAGTGGATCAAGCTGGACGAAAAAATCAAAGACTTGTAGACATTAACGAAAATTGGTGAATAACAAAAAACGACAAACAATAAAATTGTGCGATGCAACAAAATTGATTCTAAGGCATTTCAAGGGAAAGTCAAGTTTTTTGTGCATAAAATTTAAGCAGTTGTGGTGTTATTAAAGCTAGACTTTAAATTAATCTAATTTCAGTCATTGAAAGAAGGTGTCAGGTTGACTGGGATTTGTATTCTTTACTGGGTATCGCAAGGGGCAATAAACAAGGCATGCATTGTGGAGCAGGGTTCCTGGCTGGATTACGGTATGTTTTTGCAAAACAAGTGATTTAACAAGTGATGCAACGAGGATTAACTTTGCCATCTAAGGAAATGTTGGTCTGCGGCATGTCTTTGGGGTATGCTGATACAAATAAGGTAGAAAACACCGCGGTGACAAATTGAGAGCCGGTAAGTCAATTCACTACTTTTCTAGAATAGTTTTTTGATACAAAATATCTTTGTGCAATCTTTATGTGCAAAAAACTTGGTATTGTTTAATCATAGCAAGACTACTTGTTATAAATTTGTTCAAGTATCCAAGCTAAGTGTTTAATTTTCTTGTGGTTTTTTTTAAAGTTGTTACACTGTAATATTCATTTTCGATCGATTTTGTTGGAGGTTCTTGATGGCAAATTTTTCCCGCCAAGCATTGGTTTTATTGCTCGCCGTAAGCTTACCGGTAACGTTTGCATTTGCTTCATCGACCACGTCAGAGACGCCAACCAAAAAACACACTACAAAAAAGCACATCACGACCAAGCGCGTTATTGTGAAAACTGCGGGCGGGCGCACCACGCGTCGCACTGTGGTGGCGGTACATAAAGAAAAAGTAGTAGCCGAACGGCCAAGTGCGGGGGATATTGCCGGTTTGAATGCGGTGCATGCCAATGACCGTGGACCAGTCGCCTTGCAATCGAACGTCGCTTACGTGGTGGATCAGGAAAGCTCCAAAGTTTTGTTTGATAAAAATTCTGGCGTTTCTTTGCCGATTGCATCGATCACCAAGCTGATGACCAGTCTGATTGTGATGGAAGCCAATCAGGATATGAATGAAATTCTCGAAGTCACCGACGATGATGTTGATCGTGAAAAAAATACCAGTTCTCGTTTGCATGTGGGTGCTAAGTTGTCGCGCGCCGATATGTTGCATATTGCTTTGATGAGTTCTGAAAATCGTGCCGCGTCAGCATTGGGTCGCAATTATCCGGGCGGCATTGCTGCGTTTGTGGCGGCGATGAATGCAAAAGCGGCGCAACTGGGTATGCACGATACCCATTACGTAGATTCAAGTGGCTTATCGAGTCAAAACGTCGCTAGTGCGCAAGACTTGGTGAAGCTGATTAATGTTGCTTACAAATTTCCTTTGATTCGTGAATATTCGACCGATTCAAAATATGTCGTGAATCCAAGCGGTCATCCACTGCAGTATTCGACCACCAATAAATTGGTAGCCAGTTCAGGTTGGGATATCGGCTTGCAAAAGACGGGTTATATTGCTGAAGCCGGACGTTGCCTGGTGATGCATGCGATGATAGAAGGGCGTGCGGTGGTGATGGTGTTTCTTGATTCAAAAGGCAAATACTCACGTTTGGCTGACGCTGCCAGAATTCGTAAATGGCTGGAAACGGTGAAGCCGCAGGGTTAAAGCTTCTTATTGATTCAGTAGCAAAGAGTCCCACAATTGTTTGATTGCCAGCGTTTCGCTGGCAATTTCATTTTGCGGCACTCGTTCACGCTCTTCACCCTGTAAGCGGATATTGTGTTGCAGCTTGCGTAAAATCCGGTAAGCATTGGCGCTGGACAAGGCCAGATCAGTGGGCAGTAAATCCAGTTCAGCGCAGCGTTTTAACAGCGCAATGTTGCCAATGTTGGCACATAATTCGGGATAGGTGCTGGCATATTGCAGCACCAGATATTGCACGATAAATTCGATGTCGATCATGCCGCCAGCATCGTGCTTCAAATCAAAATAATCACTCCGGTTTGGGTGTGCCTCATGCATTTTTTTGCGCATGGTGATGACTTCTGCGCGCAATTCTTGCGCAATTCGTGGTCTGCGTAGAATCTGTTCCCTGATCTCGTCAAATTGTGCGGCAATGGGTGCGTACCCTGCGCAAAAACGCGCGCGTGTCAACGCCTGATGCTCCCACACCCAGGCAGATTTTTCCTGGTAACGGCGAAAGGCGTCGATGGAAGACACCATCAAACCGCTGGCACCGTCTGGCCGTAGCGCGATATCGATGTCAAATAAAATCCCTGCCGAGGTGTGCGCTGTCATCCAGGTGATGAAGCGTTGTGCCAGTTTTGCATAGGCGGCAGGGGCATCAGGATGTTCATCGTCGTACAGGAAAATAACATCCAGATCCGAGGCATAGCTGAGTTCTTTACCGCCTAGCTTGCCGTAAGCGATGACGGCAAATTGTGGGTCCGGCCGGTGCCGATTGGCAATCGTCTGCCAAACCGTTTGGAGTGTCGCGGCGACCACGATATCAGCCAGCATTGACAGTGCATCGGCCAGTTCTTCGACCGTTAGTTGCCCTTCCAGATCTTGTGCCAGCAGGCGAAACAACATGGCGTGATGGGCGTCGCGCAGGGCATCCATCTGGCGCTCCTGATCACCCGCCAGGTTGTCCAAGCGTTGTTGCAAATCACGTGTAAAAGCGTTCCAGTCGGGCGCTTGATGTAAGATCGATTCGTCCAGCAATTCATCCAGCAAAATTGGGTGGCGCGTGAGAAAGGTGGCGGCCCAGCGGCTCGCTTGCATCATGCGTATGACGCGCTCCAGGGCATGCGGAAATTCGGTGAGCAGCGCCAGATAGGCGGCGCGGCGCGCAATTGCTTCCATAAAATCCAGGCAGCGATTCAGCGTTTGCAGATGATGGCCGGGTTGCTGGCCGATGAAATGCAAGGCGTTGTTGACCAGCGCCAATAATTTATTGCGTGCCGCTTCGGCCAACGATTGTATGCGCGGCGATTGCCAGGTTTGTAGCAGGCGGCGGGTGGCGTCTGGCGCATCCTGAAAATTGAGCGAGAGTAAATAGCTTTCGATAAATTCGCCACTATCTGGGTCACTCAGATTGGTCGGCATCAAACCATTGATTGGCGTCGTTTTTTTGGTGTGAAAAATCGCATCGAATTGATCGGCAACGAATTGCCGGTGCGGCGCCAAATCTGCCAGCAGCGCGTCCACTGTGGTATATCCCATCATGCTGGCAATCGCTTGCTGGTCGCTGGCTTGCGCCGGGAAGCTGTGGGTTTGCGCGTCATCCAGATATTGCAGGCGGTGTTCCAGGTTGCGCAGAAAGCGGTAGGCAGCATTGAGCTGCGTGACGATGGTGGCATCCAGGATATTTTTTTCGACCAAAATGCGCAGAATCTGGCGCGTCGAGCGATCACGCAGTGCAGGCTCTCTGCCGCCGCGAATCAGTTGAAAAACCTGGCTTAAAAATTCAATTTCACGAATCCCGCCACGCCCTAGCTTGACGTTGAGGCTGCGTTCGGGATGGCGAATTTCCTGCCGCACCACCTCGGCGCGAATCTGCGCATGCATGGCGCGCAAGGAATCAATGACGCCGTAATCCAGATAGCGTCGATACACAAACGGCTGCACGATTTGATTGAGTTGCGCAATATGGGCAGCACTGCCGGTGATGGCACGGGCTTTCACCCAGGCATAGCGCTCCCATTCCCGCCCCTGAATCATGAAATACTCTTCCAGCATGGCAAAGCTGGCGACCAAGGGGCCGGAAACCCCATTCGGGCGCAGCGCCATATCGACCCTGAAACTAAAGCCGTCTTGCGTCACCTCGGCAATTGCGGCGATCAGTTTTTTACCGAGGCGGCTGAAAAATTCATGGTTCGACAAACTGCGCTGTGCGGCATCGTTGGTACGTGTTTCACCATCTTCGGCGTAGCAAAAAATTAAATCGATATCGGACGATACATTCAGTTCGCGACCACCCAGCTTACCCATGCCGAGCACAATTAAACTCTGCGCTTCGCCCGATTCTTCGCCAATCGGTTGACCATGGGTGGCGACCATTTCCTGCATTAAATCCTGTAGATGGGTTTGCAACACAAAGTCAGCAAAATCACTGACAGTGGAAAGCACTTCATCGAGATCTGCCTTGCCATTTAAGTCACGCTGAATCAAACTCGCAATCACCAGATTGCGCACTCGCCGCATGCCAGCCGCGATTGTTTTTCCGGCGTTTATTTCTTTTTGTAAAAGCGCAGCGAAAATGGCCGGGCTCGTGGATAATCTCGCTATATTTTCCAATTCGGCCAAACGTGAAGGTTCGGCGTTTAGCCAACGATCGACAAAGCGTGAAATTCGCACGTCAGATGCGCTATTGACAGGTAAGATGGACATGATTTGGTGATGCTAAAGAGGATGCTTAATGAATGCGGCAGTGGTCAATGCCAGCGAGTCGGAACCTGTAGCGGGCTTGCTTTGATTCTAAGGGATTGCGCGTCCAAAAAGCGGGAAAACACCTCAAATTTTGAGATAATAAAGTAGTTAAGATATACTGCCATTAGTATATTTTAAAGACACATATAGATAGTGCGGGAATTGATGTATTTTATAAGAAATAAGGGGAGTATGTTGTTTTTGTGTACGTCTGAGCACGTTATTGTGAATCAATTCACCAATTTTGCGGGTTCGACAGGCATTCAATGTTAAATCTTGAACCAAGACCTGAAGTGGCGCAGGGCAAGGCCGCCGAACTGCGTCCTAAGCATAATGGGCGTAATCTGCGGCAATGGAGCTTTTTTTGCCTGCGTGGTTTGGCTCAAGGCGCAAAATGGTCGATCAAACTGTTGTTGGTTCTGTATTTCCTGTTTGCTATCTTATTTTTGACATTGCGTTATGCCGTGTTGCCGAATGTCGATCACTTCAAGCCACAGATTGAGCAATTGGCGAGCCAGGCACTAGGCCGGCAAGTGCGGGTCGAGCGCATTACCGCGTCGTGGGAAGGTGTTAGCCCACAATTGGCACTGAGTAATATGGCAATCCAAGATCCGGCTGGCCAAACCGTGTTGGCGGTGCCACAGGTGCGAGCAACGATTTCCTGGCTGTCTTTGTTGGTGGCCGATCTGCATTTTGCCAAACTCGAAGTTGATAACCCATCGCTTGATATTGAACGCGATTTGCAAGGGCGTTTGTTGGTCGCTGGCTTTGTCATCGATACGCAAAAACAAGGGGATGGCAAAGAACTGGATTGGTTATTATCGCAACGCCATATTTTGATTCATCATGGCGCGTTGCGCTGGGTTGATCAGTTGAAAAAAATTCCCGATGTGGCCTTGAGCGAGATTGATTTTGCGCTGAATAATCAATGGCGACATCATCGCTTCGCCTTAAAAGCTACGCCACCCGTGAATCTATCGGCACCGCTGGATGTGCGTGGCGATTTTCAGCATCCGGTATTTGCAAAAAAAATCTCAGACTTTGCCACTTGGAGTGGCGAGCTTTATACCAATTTACAAAATGCCGATTTGGGGGCGATCAAGACCTATATTAATTATCCGATTGACTTAAAAAGTGGGCAGGGCGCGCTGCAAACTTGGACCACGATGGACAAAGGCCGTATCGCCGAATTCACGGCCGATGTGCGCCTCAATGATGTGCTCGGTCGGTTTCGTGCCGATCTGCCGTTGCTGGATATGGAAAAAGTCAGCGGTCGCATTATCGCTTCGGAAAAAATCAGCCTCAGCCAACAATACTTTCCTTTTCTGACCGTATTTCAGGGGCAAACCGGGCACTCCATCTCGCTAGTGGATTTTGCGATGCAAACCCGCGAAGGCATCAGCTTACCTGCGACCACGATTCGTGAAAATTTCTACCCGGCGGAAAAAGGCAAACCTGAAAAAGTCGAGTTTTATGCCAAGCTGCTTGATTTACAGACGCTCGCCAATTTCGCCGAACATTTGCCATTACCAAATGATCAGCGCCGCATGCTGATTGATTTTGCACCGAAAGGACAGCTCAAGGAGTTTTCTGCCAGTTGGCAAGGTAGTTTTCCTGAAGTATCGGCGTATCAGGTCAAAGGTCAGTTTGTGAATTTGCGCATGAACCCGGCAGCCGCACAACTGGCGCGCCCAAAAACTGCGAACGCCCCAGCCAGAGCGGCATTGCCGGCAATTCCAGGATTTGAAAACCTGAGCGGCAGCTTAGACGCCAATGATCAGGGCGGGCGTTTCACGATTGATTCGACGGATCTGACCTTGCAGTCGCCGGGTTATTTACTCGATCCTATTTTGCCATTTCAAAAACTGAATATGGCAGCGCGCTGGCAATTTTTGCCGCAAGATAAACTGGCGTTAGACATTGAAAAAATGGTGTTTGAACAAGACGGTGCCAGCGGCGCACTTTCAGGCCGCCATGTCGTGTCGTTGCAAGCCAAACCGGGCGAAGGGGTTGGCGAAATCGATTTGAAAGGCACTTTGACTGGTTTTGATTTAAAGCAAATCAAACGCTACCTGCCCACTTCGATGAAAGAAGATTTAAGAACTTTTCTGGTCACTGCGTTGTTGGATGGACGAATCGATGATATCCATTTTTTGCTGAAAGGTGATCTGGCACATTTTCCTTTTGGTGGTAAAGAAGTGAAGCCTGGGGTTAAAGGTGATTTCAATGTGACCGGTACAATTGTCGGTGGCAAGCTGAATTTTTCACCGGATAATTTTAAAGAAGACGGTAAAACACCCACCTGGCCGATTATTGACAATATCAACGGTACGATACAGTTTGATCGTGCCAAGCTGGAGCTAAAAGCCGATAACGCGACCACGATGGGATTGGCGTTAGGCAAAGTGAAAGCCGTGATTCCCGATTTGTTTGGCCCTGATGCAGTGCTAGATGTCGCGGGTGTTATTAGTGGTGGCTTGCAGCCGATGGTGCAATATGTCAACGCTAGCCCGGTTGATCGTTGGGTCGGCCATTTTTTACAGGAAGCGAAAGCCTCAGGCAATGCCGCGATGAGCCTGAATTTGCATCTGCCGTTAAAGCATGTGGACGATACCAAAGCCAATGGCGTTTTGCAGTTCATGAACAATGAAACCATGTTGCAAAGCGATATTCCGCTGATTTCTAATTTAGTCGGCAAGCTCGAATTTAATGAGCGTGATATTAATTTGAATGGAATCAAAGCCACGATTCTAGGTGGCGCAGCAAATGCGACTGGTGGCACGCAAAAAGATGGTTCAATACGGATTCGGGTCGATGGTTTGGCCACGGCGGATGGCATTCATAAGCATTTTCCCAGTCCGAAGGCTGAAAAATACGTCAATCGGGTTACTGGGTCGGCGCGTTATGTGACACAGGTCAACATCAAAAAACAGAAGGTGGAATTAATTATTGATTCCACATTGCAAGATCTTGGTTTGAATTTTCCCGCGCCTTTATTTAAAACTAATAATGAAATCATGCCTTTGCATTTGGAGCTGGTGCCGGCTGCTAGCAATGATCCGAATGTGATCCACGAAGAGTTGAAAATCAATCTGGGTAGCGCAGTGATGGCGCGTTATCACCGACAAAAGAGCACTGAGAAAAATGCAGTCTGGCGCGTGACGCGTGGCGGCATTGGCGTCAACGTCGCACCACCAGAGCCAGCAAGTGGCCTGTATGCCAATGTTGATTACAAATCCTTGAACGTGGACGATTGGCGGCAATTGATTGCGGAAGGCAATCAGGTTAGCAACGACAAACCGGCTAGCGCAAATCCTGTATTGGTTGAAGATACTGTGCCAGCACAAGACTTCGCTCCTTACGTAGAAATTAATTCGATTGCGGTAAAAACGCCCGAACTGATTGTACTGGGTAAAAAATTACAAAATGCCGTGGCTGGCGCTACGCGGCAAAAAGGTGCATGGCATATCAATTTGGATGCGAATCAAGCATCGGGTTATATCACGATTGCAGAAACCAGCAACCCACAAGATTTGGGGCATATCTCTGCCCATTTAAGTCGCTTATATATTCCAACTACGGCAGCGGCGGATGTGTCTGATTTGATTGAAGGCAAAAATACCACTGCGCAAATTCCTAGCCTAGATATCGTTGCAGATAATTTTGAATTGTTTGATAAAAAGTGGGGGCATCTCGAATTAACGGCTAGCAATTCGGTTGTTGGTGCGGTTAGAGAATGGCGCATCAGTAAGCTAGCGATCAAAAATGAAGACGCCGAAATGAATGCCACCGGTCAATGGTCGAACCGCACTGGCGAAGGCATTTCTAGTTTGAATTATGTGTTGCAAATTAGTGATGCGGGAAAATTTCTAGATCGCTCTGGCTTTGTGCGTACCTTGCGCGGTGGTCATGGCAAGTTGGAAGGTGAAATTCGCTGGAATGGCTTGCCATTTGCGATTGATTTTCCTAGTTTAGCGGGCGATCTGACGTTGGAAATGAATAAGGGACAATTTTTAAAAGTGGATCCGGGTGCGGGCAAATTATTAGGTGTCTTAAGTTTGCAATCATTGCCACGCCGTTTGACGCTCGATTTTCGTGATGTCTTTTCCGAAGGCTTTGCCTTTGACTCGATCAAGGCAGGGGCGCAAATACAGAATGGCATCTTGCATACCAATAATTTTAAAATGAATAGCGTGAATGCCACGGTGTTAATGGATGGCGCGGTGGATCTAGATAAAGAAACACAAGACTTTCATGTTGCCGTGATACCAGAAATTAACGCAGGAACGGCTTCGGTTGTTTATGCGCTGGCAGTGAATCCCGTAATTGGTTTAGGGACTTTCCTAGCGCAACTTTTCTTGCGTGAGCCCTTAGCACGCGCGTTCACCTTTGAGTATCAGGTCACCGGGCCGTGGGATAAACCTGTGATTGATAAAATCGAAAACAAAGACACCAAAGTGCCAGCAGAAAAAACGTTGCTACCTGCTGCGGAAGTAAAGAAATAAGCAGAAAAATAAGCAAAAAAATTGAGAGGATGCTGTTGCGAAAAGCTAGGCAAATGGCAACAAGGTATTCATTGGCTGAATAAAAAACGCAAAGCAGGACAGAGCAGAGCAGCATATTCCAACCCAACCCAGCATTTATTTGAGTGAGTATAAGATCATGAAAATCGCCGCGATACAAATGATTTCCAGCGCCGATATTGAAAGTAATCTTTTGCACGCCGCACAACTGTTGCAGCAGGCAAAACAGCGCGGTGCAGAATTGATTTTGATGCCAGAATATTGGCCGCTCATGGGCATGCAAGACACTGACAAAATTGCCGCCGCCGAGCCTTTGGGTTCAGGCAAAATGCAAAGCTTTCTGGCAAATCAAGCAAAGCAATTGGGCGTTTACTTGATTGGTGGCACCTTGCCATTGATTTCTGGCGAACCAGAAAAGGTATTGAATACCACCTTGGTATTTAACCCAGCAGGTCAGCAAATTGCGCGCTACGACAAGATTCATTTATTTGGTTTTACCAAAGGTGACGAGTCGTATCAAGAATCCAAAACCATCACACCGGGCAAACAAGTGGTGAGCTTTGAGGCCGACTTCGGGCGGGTTGGCCTCTCGGTTTGTTACGATTTGCGTTTTCCTGAAATGTATCGTGCGATGGGTAGTTGCGCCCTAATCGTAGTGCCTGCGGCATTTACGTACACCACAGGGCAAGCGCACTGGGAAATTCTGTTGCGCGCCCGTGCGATTGAAAACCAGTGTTACGTGCTAGCGTCCGCGCAAGGCGGCGTGCATCAAAATGGTCGCCGTACTTGGGGACACAGCATGTTGATTGATCCCTGGGGCAAGATTATCGATGTCTTGCCAGAAGGCGAGGGCGTGGTTGCCGGTGAGATTGATTTACAAGCATTAGCTGCAATTCGTGACAGTCTGCCAGCGCTCAAACATCGCACCATGTAGTTCATAGAATGCCAACATCAAGCCAAGACATGTCAGCGACACTTCAGAACCCCCAGCAAGGCATGATCTGTCAGCTTGCTCTACAATGATTCTTCTTCGTATTTTAAAAGCATAACATCATGACACCTTTCGATTCTAATCTACGCCATCTCGCCATTGCGCGTGATATTTTGCTCACGCCTTTTGGACTGGATGAAAGCAAACTATCAAAAGCCTTGGGCACCATGTTTAGCCATCGTATCGATTATGCTGATTTGTATTTTCAGTTCACTAAAAATGAAAGCTGGAGTCTGGAAGAGGGCATCGTCAAAACTGGTAGCTTTTCGATTGATCAGGGTGTCGGCGTGCGTGCAGTATCTGGCGATAAAACGGCCTTCTCCTATTCGGATGAAATTTCAGAGCGTGCTTTACTAGAAGCATCGCAAGCCACCCGCACGATCGCTAAGCAAGGTGCCGGTAAAATTAAAGTGGCTTCGTCTTTACAAGGTGTGGCTGGGCACAGCCTATTTTTACGTGACGACCCGCTCGATTCCTTGGATGCAAATCAAAAAGTGGCGCTACTGGAGCGTATCGAAAAAATTGCCAGAGCAAAAGACCCACGGATTGTGCAGGTCATGGCTAGTCTGGCGGGTGAGTATGACGTAGTGCTGGTGGCACGCAGCGATGGTGTCATTGCTGCTGATATTCGCCCATTGGTGCGCGTCTCGGTGACGGTGATTGCCGAGCAAAATGGACGGCGTGAAATGGGGTCGAGTGGCGGCGGTGGGCGCTATGATTACGCGTATTTTTCTGATGTACTGTTGGAGCAATACGCCGACGAAGCAGTGAAATCGGCGCTCGTGAATCTGGAAGCGCGCCCCGCACCAGCAGGCCAGATGACGGTGGTACTTGGTTCCGGCTGGCCCGGCGTGTTGCTCCATGAAGCGATTGGTCATGGTCTGGAAGGCGATTTTAATCGCAAGGGTTCAAGCACTTTTTCAGGCCGAATTGGTGACCGCGTAGCGGCCAAAGGCGTGACCGTGGTGGACGATGGCACCTTACCGAATCGGCGTGGTTCATTAAATATGGATGATGAAGGCAACGTCACGCAATGCACCACTTTAATTGAAGACGGCATTCTGAAAGGCTACATTCAAGACACCATGAACGCCCGCCTGATGAAGATGCCAGTGACCGGCAACGCACGGCGCGAATCATTCGCTCATTTACCGATGCCGCGCATGACCAATACCTATATGTTGGCAGGTGATAAAGACCCTGAAGAAATTTTGGCTTCAGTTAAAAATGGTTTGTACGCGGTGAATTTTGGTGGCGGGCAAGTCGATATCACCAATGGCAAATTCGTTTTCTCGGCCAGTGAAGCTTACATGATTGAAGATGGCAAAGTCACTTACCCGGTGAAGGGCGCGACCTTGATTGGTAACGGCCCGGAAGTTTTGAATCGCGTGTCGATGATCGGCAAGGATATGCGCCTGGATTCTGGCGTCGGTGTGTGTGGCAAAGAAGGGCAAAGTGTGCCGGTTGGCGTTGGTCAGCCGACTTTGCGTATCGATGGCTTGGTGGTCGGTGGTACTGCTTAAGTTGGGTTTAAAAAATAAAAAAGCAAAAAAGTAAAAAAGGACGTTGCATGTCAAAACTAGCATTTAATCAAGGGACGCCACAATTTATTCCATTAACCAGTTTTCATCGCTTTCCTGAAGCGGAAATGGAAGCACGTGCAGCAACGTTTTACGAAGAATTGGCGCGGCGTAAAACAATCCGTGAGTTTTCTAGCCAGCCAGTGCCGCGCAAGGTGATTGAGCAATGTTTGCTCGCAGCAGGTACTGCGCCATCGGGTGCGAATCACCAACCTTGGCATTTTGCAGTGATCAGTGATCCCGAGCGTAAGAAAAAAATACGCAAAGAAGCAGAAATTGAAGAGCGCGAATTTTATGAACGGCGCGCACCACAAGAATGGAAAGATGCATTAGCGCCGCTCGGTACCGATTCAAACAAGCCGTTTCTGGAAGAAGCGCCGTATTTGATTGCGATTTTCGGGCAAAAAAATACACCGATGGAAGATGGTAGCTCGGTGAAAAATTATTACGTGCCGGAATCGGTATCGATTGCCACTGGGTTTTTGATTGCCGCGTTACATCATGCAGGTTTGGCGACATTGACGCATACGCCAAGTCCGATGGGGTTTTTGAATCAGTTATGTGAGCGCCCAGAGAATGAAAAGCCGTATATTTTGCTGGTCGTTGGCTATCCCGCCGAGCATTGCATGATTCCAAATATTCGCAAAAAGCCTTTGAGTGAAATCGCGAGTTTTTTGTAAAAAAATAATTGCAGGAATACAAGTGCAAAAATAGCCCTTGCCAAGTTTAGCTGCTTGTTGTTATAGTCGAATGGTCGATTGATACTGAGTTAGCTTGATTTAAACGAATTACCAACAATTATGATGAATTTCGCACGATTTTACTTTTATGTGTTCTTTAGCGCTTTCCAGCCCTTGGCGGTGGAGAAACGGTAAGTTCGCATAGGTAAATAGAACTCAGCCAGATTCCAAAAACCGCCAGTGATGGCGGTTTTTTTTTGATCTTAAATTTAACCCTTCCTACATCATCGAGAGAAAACTATGCAACGCACTGACGACTTACGTATTCGAGAAATGAAAGAATTACTGCCACCTTCCCATTTGATCCGCGAATTTGCCTGCTCGACCCAAGCGTCGGAAACCGCAGCCAATGCACGAACCGCTTTGCACCGTATTTTGCATGGGCAAGATGATCGGCTCATGGTGGTGATTGGCCCTTGCTCAATTCATGACACCAAAGCTGCACTCGAATATGCGGGCAAATTAGCCAAGGAGCGCGAGCGTTTTGCGGGTGAGTTGGAAATCATCATGCGCGTGTATTTTGAAAAACCACGCACCACAGTGGGCTGGAAAGGCTTGATCAATGATCCGTACATGGACAATAGTTTTCGGATCAACGATGGCTTACGTTTAGCGCGTGAGCTGCTGTTAAAAATCAATGAACTTGGCTTACCAGCGGGCACCGAATACTTGGATGTGATCAGTCCACAATACATTGCGGATTTAATTAGCTGGGGCGCAATCGGTGCGCGCACTACTGAATCGCAAGTGCATCGTGAATTAGCCTCTGGTTTATCATGCCCGGTCGGTTTTAAAAATGGCACTGATGGCAATGTCAAAATCGCTGTGGATGCGATTAAGGCCGCCTCGCAACCGCATCATTTTTTATCGGTCACCAAAGGCGGCCATTCGGCGATTGTATCGACTAGCGGCAACGAAGATTGCCACATCATTTTGCGTGGCGGTAAAACTCCCAACTACGATGCTGCCAGTGTCGATGCGGCCTGCAAAGACATTGCCGCGAATGGCTTGGCACAGCGTTTGATGGTGGATGCGTCGCATGCCAATAGCTCCAAAAATCCGGCCAATCAAATTCCAGTGTGCGCAGATATTGCCAATCAGATTGCCGCTGGCGATACACGCATTGTTGGCGTGATGGTGGAGTCGCATTTGGTGGCGGGGCGGCAAGATCTGATTCCGGGTAAAGAGCTGGTGTATGGCCAATCGATTACCGATGGTTGTATTGCTTGGGATGATAGTGTGCGCGTACTGGAAGGTTTAGCAGATGCGGTTAAGCAGCGCCGTTTGAAGCTGCATCAGTCACAATAAGTTTATTAACAAATGGACTTCAAAGGGACTTCAAAGCCAAACGTTTTTAAAGCAACATTTAAAAACGTTTGGTGAGCGTCATCGTGTCGCCATCGCGGTGCATGTCCATGCGGTTCAGAAATGAATTGCCTAATAAGGTGATCGGCAAGCCACTTTCTTGCACCGAGGCTTCTACTTGATTGAGTACCACATCGCCGACCTTTAAGGTGTCGAGTTTGATCAGATACACTGTAGTGACGCCATTGGCGGTGTTGGCATAACCCCGGCGACCATTTTTATAACTAATCCCCAGACGTTGCGCCTCGCTGGCTGGTATGGCAACTAGGGTGGCACCAGTATCGACTAGCATATCCACCGTGCTGCCACCGTTGACTTGTGCGCGTGTCAAAAAATGGCCACGCGGGTCGGCTTGCAACACGACCTTTGCCCCGCTGCTGGCAGCCGAACGGTGTACGTACTGGCCGATGGTTAATACTTGGCGTTTGCCATTCACTTCCACCGTTGCGGTATTGCTGTCTGCCGCCACCAGTTTTGCACCGCCGCCTAGCGAGCTACCTACTGCATAAGTTTTCGGGTCGCCACCATCGACCACCAAAACCGCTTTGCCGGGAAATAAGCCAACCACGTTAATATCCGCCGCAGCCAGCGCTGCGCCGCAAAACGAGCTAAGGCCAACACTGAAAACCATTGCAAGAGCAGAATTTGCTGGGGCAAACATCAATCGGCGCAGGTTGGTGGGCATGATGGTTGTGATGGGCTAGTGGGTAAAATAGTCGCGGAAATTAGGCGCAGAAATTAGACACGAAAATTAATCGCGGAAATTATTAAATTCGAGCGGCAAATCCTTGATCTCTTTGCGCAACATCGCCATCGTGGCTTGCAAATCATCGCGCTTGGCACCAGTAACGCGCACCGCATCACCCTGAATGCTGGCTTGTACTTTGAGTTTGCTGTCTTTGATGGTTTTTACGATCTTTTTGGCAGCATCGCTTTCGATACCATTTTTGACCTTAATGACTTGTTTTACCTTATCGCCGCCGATTTTTTCAACTTTACCAATATCCAAAAAACGCACATCAACATGGCGCTTGCCCATGGTTTGCGTCAACTCGATCATGATCTGGTCGAGATGAAATTCAGAATCGCCAAAAATCGTCACTTCACGCTCTTTTTCTTTTAATTCTACTTTGGCACTGGTGCCTTTCAAGTCAAAACGATTGGTCACCACCTTGTTGGTTTGCGTAATGGCGTTTTTCACTTCTTCCATATTGGCTTCGGAGACGGTATCAAATGAAGGCATATTCTTTCCTTTAAAAATGGGGGCGCTTGCAACGGCGATTCAAACACTGGCTGAGATAGCAAGGCCAATTAATCAGATGCGACTATTTTATCAAAAGCAGGCAGCGCTTTCGGTCTAATTACGGCTAATTCCGCCTATAATTTTGAACTTATGACAAGCGCACTTCCAATTCAGAAAAATGTCTCTTTAAAGGCCTGGAATACCTTTGGTATCGAGGCAATCGCTCACACCTATCTGCGCATCGACCATCTTGTGCAACTACAAAGCTTGGCTACCGACGCCGAACTGAAAAAACGCCCGCGTTTTATTTTAGGTGGTGGTAGCAATATTATCTTACCTGATCAGCTCGATGCACTGGTGTTGCATATCGCCCTGCAAGGTAAAACCGTGCTCAAGGAAGATGATGAATTTGTGATTGTGCGCGCCGCCGCCGGTGAAAACTGGCATCAATTCGTGCAGTGGACACTGGCGCATGGCTGGGGCGGTTTGGAAAATCTCTCCCTGATTCCCGGCACGGTGGGCGCGGCGCCGATTCAAAATATTGGTGCGTATGGCGCTGAAATCAAAGACCATTTTTTTCAGCTTACTGCCTTTCATCTCAACACTGGTGAGACACGCATTTTAGATCGTGACGCATGCCAATTTGCCTATCGCGATAGTGTATTCAAACATGCTTATCGGGATAATTGGGTGATACTCGATGTCAGTTTCGCCTTGCCCAAAAAATGGCGTGCTAATTTGCGCTATGCCGATCTGGCGCAACACTGCGCCGCCCAAGGTTTGCACAAGCCTACACCAACGGATATTAGCGCACTGATTATCGCACTGCGCCAAAGCAAATTGCCTGACCCGGCGCAGCTGGGCAATGCCGGTAGTTTTTTCAAAAATCCTTTGGTCAGCGCAGCGCAGCGTGACAGTTTATTGGTGCAGTTTCCAGATCTGGTGAGTTATGCGCAGGACGATGGCCGCTATAAATTGGCAGCAGGCTGGTTGATTGAGCGAGCAGGTTGGAAGGGAAAACGCGTTGGTACTGTCGGTGTGTATATCAAGCAAGCGTTGGTGCTGGTGAATCACGGCGGTGCCAGTGGTCGCCAGGTTAGAGCATTCGCCCAACAAGTGCAAGATGCGGTGTGGCAGCAATTTGCCGTTGCGCTGGAAATAGAACCGATTTTTGTTGAGGATCAACGCAATAGTTAATTTTATAAAAATAGGGAGTATATGTAAAAAATGGCATTTTACCGCAAATAAATAGAGGGTTATTTTTTATACATACAGGGGTATATGTTTTTTTAAAACTGCTATCCGCTTTTCATTTTGATTCATAGGTTCATTATTGACTTTACGGGAAATTTTTCATGCTCTCCTCAATGTCCATCAAAAAAGTGTTTGTTTATCTCAGTGGTTTGCTCAGTATTTTGGCATTGCTGCTGGGGGCCGCGCTGTGGAATTTGTCAGGTGCGCAAAATCATCATATTGCGGTGGCAGCGGCGCGCTATGACTCGTATCTGTTGGCGGACGAATTACGACAGAGTTCGGATGACTTGACCAGATTAGCGCGTACTTATGTGGTCACAGGGGACGCTAAATATGAACGCGAATACCTCGATATTTTGGATATTCGCAACGGCAAAAAACCACGTCCAAGTCACTACGAGCGTATTTACTGGGATTTAGTGGCTGCCGGAGTAGACAAGCCACGCCCCGATGGTGAAACGGTGGCATTGCAAGACTTGATGAAACGCGCTGGCTTCACCGAAACTGAATTCGGCAAATTGCGCCAAGCGCAAGCCAATTCGGATGCCTTGGTGAAAACCGAAGTGATTGCCATGAACGCGGTGAAAGGCTTGTTTGATGACGGCACTGGTCAATTCACAAAAAAGGGCGAACCAGATTTTGAGATGGCACGCAAACTCATGCACAGCGACGATTACCATAAATTTAAAGCGCAAATCATGACGCCGGTCGATGGTTTTTTAGAAGCACTCGATCAACGCACAGGTAACGACTTAGTGGTGGCGCAAGCGGCGATCAATCGCGCTTATCAAATCATTGGCGTACTGTTATTGGTCACCGTGGTGTTGGTGGCATTTGCAGTGCGCTTTGCCTATGCGCAGATTCGTCGCCAAGTTGGTGGCGAGCCAAGTTTGGCGGCAGATATTGCCCGGCGCATTGCCAGCGGTGATCTGGCGACGATGATCGAGGTTGCGCCAAGCGACACCAGCAGCGTGGTCTCTGCCATGAAATCGATGCGTGATCAGCTTGCGCAAATTTTACATCGTGTGTCAGACAGTACCGCAATGATTTCGAATGCCTCACAAGAAATCGCCAGCGGCAATCTGGATTTATCGTCGCGCACCGAAACCCAGGCTGGCTCGATTGAAGAAACCGCCTCGTCGATGGAAGAGTTAACCGCGACCGTGAAACAAAATGCCGACAGTGCACGGCAAGCCAATGAACTGGTGTTATCGGCGTCTTCTGTGGCGGTCAAAGGGCGCACCGTGGTAGCCGATGTGGTCACTACAATGGGGTCAATCAATACATCGTCGAAGAAAATCGTTGACATCATCGCCGTGATTGACGGGATTGCTTTTCAAACCAATATTCTGGCACTCAACGCCGCCGTCGAAGCCGCTCGCGCAGGCGAGCAAGGGCGCGGCTTTGCGGTGGTGGCGTCAGAAGTGCGTAACTTGGCACAACGCTCAGCCAGTGCAGCCAAAGAAATTAAGGAATTGATTAACGACTCGGTAAGCCAGGTCGATACCGGTGCGCGCATGGTTGACCAAGCAGGTGAAACCATGGATGAAATCGTGCGCAGCGTGGCAAGAGTGGCCGACATCATGGGAGAAATCACCACCGCCAGCGCCGAGCAAACTGGTGAGATTGAACACATCAACCAAGCGATTGCGCACATGGACGAATCGACCCAGCAAAATTCAGCGCTGGTCGAACAAGCAGCCGCCGCAGCAGACGCTTTGCAAGAACAAGCGCAGCAGTTGGCAGAGTTGGTGAATGTGTTTCGATTTGGCGATCAACAAACCAGTCATCCGGTGGTTGGGCAAGGAGAGAGGAAGCAGCTTGCCAGTGTAAAAAGTAGCAACGAAAATTCAGCTAGAAAATTGTTGCAATAGTGAAGAATAGTGAAGAGATGGATCTGCCTTAAAGCGCCATGCAAAACCGAAAATCGGTGCAATAGATAGAATCTGGTTTTGTATTAATGTATAAAATTACGGGAGTATTGCTAAAAATAGGCATTCTCCCGCTTTATTAACTAGCGCTAATTTTTATACAGTGTGCAGTATGTGAAACCCCCAAGCTCGGCAAGTTGGAGATTTCTTTTTTGTAGACAGTATTTTGAGCAATGCTTCTGATAACTTGAGGCAGACACAGATGATAAGCATCTGCATCAAGTCAATCCAGAAAATTACCCGCGCTTCGCCTTCGCAATCGCCGCAATCCGCATACGCAATGCATTCAGTTTGATGAAGCCGCCAGCATCCGCTTGGTTATACGCGCCGCCATCTTCGTCAAAAGTGGAAATTTTCATGTCGAACAGTGAGTCGGTTTTGGAGTCGCGTGAGACGGTGATGACGTTGCCTTTGTAAAGCTTTAAGCGTACCCAGCCGTTCACGCTTTGTTGGGTGTGGTCGATCAGGGTTTGCAGGGCGATGCGCTCTGGTGACCACCAGTAACCGTTGTAAATCATCGAGGCGTAGCGTGGCATCAGGTCGTCTTTTAAATGCGCGACTTCACGGTCTAGCGTGATCGATTCAATCGCGCGGTGGGCGCGTAGCATGATGGTGCCGCCTGGGGTTTCGTAGCAGCCGCGTGACTTCATGCCGACGTAACGGTTTTCAACCAGATCAAGGCGGCCAATGCCGTGTTTGCCACCGAGACGATTGAGTTCGGTCAATACTGCAGCCGGTGACATACGAACGCCATTCAAGGCGACGATATCACCTTTTTCGTATTCGATGTCGAGGTATTCCGCTTGATCGGGCGCGGCTTCTGGGCTGACGGTCCAGCGCCACATGCTTTCTTCGGCTTCGGCACTGGGGTTTTCTAAGTGACGGCCTTCAAAGCTGATGTGCAGCAGATTCGCATCCATCGAATACGGTGCGCCACCGTTTTTGTGTTTCATGTCGATCTCAATGCCGGCATCTTCGGCGTACTGCAATAATTTTTCACGCGACAGCAAATCCCATTCGCGCCACGGTGCGATGATTTTGACGTGGGGCATCAACGCATAGGCACCGAGTTCAAAGCGCACTTGGTCATTGCCTTTGCCGGTCGCGCCGTGCGAGATGGCGTCGGCACCAGTGGCTTTGGCGATTTCGATCAAGCGTTTAGCGATTAACGGGCGTGCAATCGAGGTACCGAGCAGGTATTCACCTTCGTACACGGTGTTGGCGCGAAACATCGGGAAGACGAAATCGCGCACAAATTCTTCACGCACATCGTCGATGTAAATATTTTCAGGTTTGATGCCAAACTTGATCGCTTTGGCACGCGCTGGTTCCAGCTCTTCGCCTTGCCCCAAATCGGCGGTGAAGGTGACGATTTCACACTGATAATGGTCTTGCAACCATTTCAGAATGACCGAGGTATCGAGGCCACCGGAATACGCTAAAACTACTTTTTTGATATCGCTCATGATCTTGCTTTCTTTCAGAAAAATTAGAGGTGTCGTGTGTCGTAAATTTAATAATGGGTTAATGGCTGGCAATTTTGCCGACCACTAGATATTCGAGCAGCGCTTTTTGGATATGTAAGCGGTTTTCGGCTTCGTCCCAGACCACCGATTGCGGGCCGTCGATCACGCCCGCTGATACTTCTTCACCGCGATGTGCGGGTAAGCAATGCATGAATAAAGCATCGGGTTTGGCGCGTGCCATTTTGGCTTCGTCAACAATCCAGCCATCAAAGGCTTTTAAGCGCGCCTGATTTTCTTGTTCATAGCCCATGCTGGTCCAGACATCGGTGTTGACCAAATCGACATCGGCGCAGGCGTCAGACGGATTGGCAAAGAGCGAATAATGATGATTATCTGGTGCCACCAGCGTGCTATCCAGATCGTAGCCTTTGGGGGTGGAAATGTTGAGGTGAAAATCAAAAATCTTCGCTGCCTGCAACCATGAATACAGCATATTGTTAGCATCACCTATCCACGCCACGGTTTTACCGGCGATGGAGCCGCGATGTTCGATATAGGTAAAGATATCGGCAAATACTTGGCAGGGGTGATGTTGATTGGTCAGACCATTGATCACCGGCACCCGTGAATACGCGGCGAAGCGCTCGATCATGGTTTGCTCGAAGGTGCGAATCATAATGATGTCACACATACGAGAAATCACTTGCCCTGCATCTTCGACGGGTTCGCCGCGCCCCAACTGACTGTCGCGGGTATTCAAATAAATCGCCGCACCGCCCAGTTGATGCATGCCCGCTTCAAATGAGAGGCGCGTGCGGGTGGAATTTTTTTCAAAAATCATCACCAAAGTGCGATCAAGCAAAGGGTGATACGGCTCGTACAGTTTGAATTTACGTTTGATGATACGGGCACGTTCCATCACGTATTCAAATTCATCGAGGGTGAAATCCGCCACTTGTAAAAAGTGTTTAATCGGGCTTGAAGAAATGTTCATGGTAACGCCTATTTTTTATATTCACTCAATAATTGATCCAGCATATTGATCATGGTATCGATCTCGGCTGCGCTGACATTTAAGGCCGGCATAAAGCGCAGCAAATCTGGGCGTGGCGAATTTAAAAGCAAGCCGACCGGGCCTTGATTGCGCGCCGCTTCTACAATTGCCGGACCAATGTCACTCCCCAATTTTAAGGCACGCAACAAACCTTCACCACGCTCGCCTTGCAAACCATGTTTTTCTGATAGGCGCAATAAAGACTGGCGCAAATGCGCGGCGCGTGCTTTCACTGTTTCTAAAAAATCAGGCTTTAACAATTCTTTTAACACCGCCAAGCCCACCGCAGTCATTAACGGCGTGCCGCTGTAAGTACCACCTTGGTCACCCGGCGTAAAGCAGGCAACCTCTTCGCGGCACAGCAGTGCGGCTAACGGCACACCGCCGCCGATACCTTTGGCCAGTGTCATGATATCCGGTTCGATATTGGCGAGTTGATAGGCGAATAATTCTCCAGTACGCCCCATGCCAGACTGCACTTCATCGACAATCAATAACAAGTTATGTTGTTTGGTCAGCGCGCGCAAGGCTTGCATGAATGCACGCGTCGCCGGAATCACGCCACCTTCACCTTGCACGGGCTCCAGCATGATGGCCACGGTGTTGGCATTGATTAATTTTTCCACCGAGGCAATGTCGTTCAAATCAGCTTTGGGAAAACCACTGACTTGCGGTGCGTACAGCGTATCCCAACCGGGTTTGCCAGAAGCTGACATGGTTGCCAATGTGCGGCCATGAAAACCATGATCGAAAGTGATGATTTCAAATGCACCTTGCTTATTTTTTTGCCCCCATTTGCGCGCCAACTTGATCGCGCCTTCATTCACTTCTGCGCCGCTACTGCCGAAAAACACGCGATCGAAGCAAGAATTATCGACCAGCAAATTGGCAAATTCCAACGCCACATTGTTATACACACCGGGCGAGGGATTGATCAGTTTTTTAGCTTGCGTAGTCAGCGCATCTTGAATGCATTGCGGCGAATGCCCCAGACAATTAACTGCCCAGCCTTGTAAAAAATCCAGATAGCGCTTGCCGGTATGATCCGTCAGCCACATGCCGCTGCCTTCGGTGAACACGATTTCTGGCTTGTCGCCTACGTACATCAAGGCATTTGGCTTGTATTGACTGAATTCCATCTTGCGCTCCTGAAATAATAAAAAAATCGGCATAAAAAAAGCCACAGGTAAGGCCTGTGGCTTGTTTGGTGTGACATGACTCAGTTCACGCGCAAGACTTCCCAGGCCGAGAATAGCAGTTACGGCGGCTACGGCGTCGTGCGATGTTTGGGGAGGACATGTCAGTCAAATTTTGCATGGACGTAGTGTAATGTATTTTTATCCGGTTTTGCCAATTATGTGGAAAATACGCAGAAAATCCGAATAAATCCATCCAATATTGTGTAAAAAAAGAACGATTATCCCTGTAAATCCGCCTCAGAAGTAAACGAATCAGCGTAAAACTCATCTGCGGGCAAATGACATTGCTGCACGAAATCGAGCTGGGCTGATTCCACTACAATTGGCGCGCCGCAGGCATACACTTGGTAGCCAGACAGATCGGCATGATCTGCCATTACTGCTTGGTGTACAAAGCCGGTACGGCCTTGCCACGCATCAGCGGTTTCGGCATTGGAAATCACTGGCACATAGTCAAAATGCGGCAAAGTTTGCGCCCATTCTAGGCATAACGCATGCATATATAAATCTGCCGGGCGGCGACCGCCCCAGTATAAAGTCACAGGGCGTTTTGATTCGATGAAAATCAAATGCTCGACCAAGGCTTTGATTGGTGCAAAGCCGGTGCCGGACGCTAGCAAAATGATGGGCTTGGTCGAATCTTCGCGCAAAAAGAAACTACCATGTGGCCCTTCAAAACGTAGGATGTCGCGCTCTTTTAAAGTTGAGAAGACTTGATCAGTGAACAAGCCGCCCGGCATGTGTCGAATGTGCAAAGAAATTTGCGCATTTAGATGCGGTGCATTGGCCATGCTGTAACTACGGCGCTTGCCGTCTTTGAGCATGAATTCGATATATTGTCCGGCGCGATATTGTAGGCGCTCGTTGGCCGGTAATTGCAGGCTAACCAGCATCACGTCGTCTGAGAGTTTTTCCAGTTTGGCGATGCGGCTGGGCATTTTTTTGACGGGAAATTCATCACTGCCTTCGATTTCACGTGCTTCGATGGTGATGTCTGATTGCGGTATGGCGCAGCAAAATAAAGATGCACCTTGTGCTTCGTCGGCTTCCGACAATGCGCGTTGCTGATGATTGCCATGCGCTACGCTACCGCTAATGACTTTGCCACGGCAGGAGCCGCAAGCACCGTTTTTGCAGCCATAAGGTAAACCAATACCGTTGCGTAAGGCGGCGCTCAATACGGTTTCATCTTCCTCGCAAGTAAATTGGCGACCGCTTGGCGTGACAGTGACTTGAAACGTCATACAATTCCTAAATTAAAAATAAATGAAAATCAAATAAGTTGATGAAAAAATCTCTTCCACACTTGGGCAAGCCGCGTTTGTTGATTATTGGCTGTGGCGATGTCGGTCAGCGTTTGATTCCGCTGCTGCGCGCTCGCTTTCGGATTATCGCTGTGACCAGCCAGACTGCAAATCATGCTGCCTTGCGTGCCGCAGGTGCGTTGCCCATTTGCGCGAATCTGGATCAGCCTGCCAGCTTGGCCAGATTATCAGGTTTAGCACACTATATCGTCCATTTGGCGCCGCCACAGAATCTAACACCGAGTGATTCAAGTGAATTTGGCGATCAACGTACCCGTAATTTACTCGCCATTTTACCTGACAACAGCCGTCTGGTTTATATCAGTACCAGCGGGGTGTATGGTGATTGTGCGGGGGCGGTGTTTGATGAAACACGCCCCGTGCGGCCTGCCAACTCGCGTGCCAAGCGGCGTGTAGCGGCTGAAAAGTTGGTGCGCGCTTGGGCGCGACGTAGCCATTCGTGCGCCAGTATTTTGCGGGTGCCTGGTATTTATGCACCAAATCGCCTGCCGCTAGAACGCTTGCAAAAAGCCACGCCCGCATTATGCGCAGAAGATGATGTGTACACCAATCACATTCATGCCGATGATCTAGCGCTGTTGATCAAACTTGCCTTATTTCGCGCTCTGCCAAACCGCGTGTATCACGCGGTCGATGATAGCGAAATGAAAATGGGCGATTACTTTGATTTGGTGGCAGACACATTCGCAATGGCGCGCCCACCCCGTTTGACGCGGGCAGAGCTGGCACAACAAGTGTCGCCATTGCAAATGTCTTTTATGTCGGAATCGAGGAGGCTGCAAAATCGGCGCATCAAAGTTGAATTGGGCGCTCGCTTGCGTTATGCCAGCGTACAACAAGGCGCGCGCGCAGCGTTGCTTCAATCAACTGCAATATAAAATAGAAACAGATGAATAAAAATAGATACTGTATCCTGTATATTTTTAAGTAGTTGATAAATAGTGCGGGAACGGCATTATTTTTTATAAAAAAATGGCAGTATATAAAAATCTTGTAATAAGGCGCGCAATTGTGTCACCTTATTTAGAGTCTTTTGTGGCGGCAGGCGCTTGCAATTTGGCTTGTTCTGCTTCTGGTGTGCATGAGGTGATGTGTGCGGGTGTTTTAGCGCTAGGGTTGCTGGCGGTGGAGTGATTATTCAACAAAGGCAGTTCGATATAAAAGGTTGAGCCTTGATTCTCAACGCTGGTAAAGCCGATGCTGCCGTGCATTTTTTCTATCATGCTTTTTGATAGACTCAGACCCAAACCAGTACCCGCATATTTACGCGCTGTCTTTGCATCTTCTTGGCTAAATTTTTGAAAGATGCGGGTTTTGAAATTCTCTGAAATACCGATGCCATAGTCTTGCACTTCAATCCGAACATGCTTGCCAAGACAACGAAGGCGGACATCGACACGACCTTTTTCTTTAGAAAATTTGATCGCGTTGGAAAACAAATTCGACAGCACCTGCGAAAAGCGTTGAGGATCGATATCGACGATAATCGGTTCCACCACCAGCGGCTCCAGATGCAGCGAGCGACCATAATTTTGCGCATAACCTTGATTCGATTGCACCGCTTGCTCCAGTAATTCCTGCAAGTGTGTGGGGGCCAGATTAAATGGCATCGCGCCGTATTCAAGTCGCTCAAAATCTAGTAGATCGTTAATCAAATTGGTGAGGCGAATCGCATTGTCGTGCGCCATGTTTAACATTTTGACGGATTTTTCTGGCATCACGCCAGCCACGCCACCCACTAACAAACCAAGCACACCGCGAATCGAGGTCAACGGTGTGCGCAATTCATGCGATACCGCTGAGACAAATTCATTTTTAAGTTTTTCAGCGCGTTTCTTTTCCGTCAAATCATGCAGCATGATGATGAACAAGGTTTTTCCAGCAAGCTGAATGCGCGAGATCACTAGCTCAACCGGAATTGTGCCGCCATAGCGCCGTTTGCCAAGCAACTGGCGACGTTCCTGCAGCTCGCTAACGTGATCTGCCACGCCAGAAGTAATAACGGGGTGATTTAAAAAGTCATTTAAAAAATCAGGGGCATCCGGGTCATGAAACAAATCATTTAAACTGCGCCCCAGCAGGCCTTCATGCGGATAACTCAACATGACTTCAGCAGATTGATTGGCTGATTCAATCTTGCCGTGGATATCTGCCGTTAAAATGCCTTCGCCTGCATTGCCCAAAATCGCTGCCAGTCGTTCTTCCCGCTCTTTTAATTCACCAGTGCGTCGCTTCACTAAACCTTCCACGCGGAACATATGTGCAGTGGACATCAATAGATAGATCGAGAGCAAGCTAGAAAATAAAAGCTCACCAACCATGATCGACCAAGTAATCCAGGTCGCCTGACTTTTCAGATAAGCATCCGACGGCTGCGTGATTAACACATATTCTTTGCCGCCAAAATGAATCGTCGATTCGATCATTTTTTGCTGATCAAGCATATTGATATTGTTGAAAAATAAGCCCCTACCATTTGGGCAGATTGGGTCATAAAATTTCAGGGCAATCGTTTTTCTTTGTTCTTCGGTGAGTAAGCTATTGATCAAATTATCCATCACCAGTGTACTGGCGGCCACGCCTTTAAACGCGGCTCTGCGCTGCGCCACAGTCGCCACCGGTTTGCCATACTCGTAAATGGGCGCAAATAAGGTGACTGATCGCTGTGCGGTTTGTTGTTGCAAGATGAATGGTTCGGTAACCCGCAATTCGGCATCATCGCGTGCTTGTTCAATCGCTTGGCGGCGCTCCGGCATTTCTGCCATGTCGAACAAAAATACCTGTTGATTGGTATCAAACGGTGCCAGATAAGTCACCGGAAAATACTCATCACGCACCTTGGCACTGATGAGCTCAAGTTTGTCGTTATGTTGTTTGATTTGTGGCGAGGGAAAGCCTTGTGCGGCTATCTCATGCTCAAATTCTGCGCGTTGCGCATATTTCACCATCGGTAACCATGCTAGATAAGTGATTTCTTGATGGCTTTTTAAGGTGTAATCTAAAAACGAGGTGAAGTCTTGGCGCGTTACCTGTTCGGTGCTGGCAAAGAAACGTTCGATGTTTTTGACCGCGTCGGTATGGCTATCAAATGCACTTTGAAAATGTTGACTAATACGCTCGGCATCGAGGCGAAATTCAAATTGCATTTTTTGTTCTTCACGATGACGAATAAACGCAAACGCGACAACCACCAGCATTAAACAAACTACCAAGGGAATCAGCACCGACCAGCGTCTGGCGTACCAGATAGCGCGTGGCTGCGCAAACAGGATCAACACAATTGGCGTCACCATCAGTACGCCAAATAAATCTCCCATCCACCAGTTAGCCCAATTGATCTGAATTTCCGCGCTTGAAATGGCGTTCATTGCATACAGACTGACCACACCGACAGATGCAGAGATCATGCAACCAAGCAAGCCACCCAACAGGAAAAATAGCAATATCGAACGATTGGTATCAAGTGCCAATTGATAATGCAGCGCCCGCTGGATTAGATAACTACTCACCCCCGCTTGCAAGGTCGCGCCTACCGCAATGCATCCCGATAAAATCAATGCACTCCAAGTTAAACTTGGATTGTGCTGCATATAAATGATCAGATTGACGGTTAGCGCGCCAAGAAATACGCCCGGCAGCAGGCGATAACCACGCGTTAATACCATGCCCAGTGCGATGCCAGCCGGAGGAAAAATGATAATCGCGTAACTCGGCGGTGCCGCCAGTAGTAAAGACAAACAACCCAGACCGATATAAATCAATGCCAATCCAAAAACACCCCAGACACCACGCACGCGCGAAGTGGCTGAAGTGATTTGATGAACAAGCGAAGGCATGGAATTCATTTAACTAAAATAAAAACAAGGTCTAATCCAATTTATGACGGCAGACAGGTTACCGTTGAGCAAGAGAATAAACTGAATCCTTGAATACAATATTTAAATTTAGTTAAATCAGGGCTGAGGTTTTGTTGAAGGCGCAATTGGAGAAAGGAAGCTTGCGATGAACGGGTAGCTGTTGAACCCAGATTTTCCATTAGGCGCGCCTGCAGCGCTATTTGTAATCTGACGGCGCATTTTCGGACAGTTTTGCTGCTCATCAAAGTCAATAGCCCGCTATTGACGCCTCACTCGCAACAAAACTGCCTCGAAAAATGCATCCGTCATCTTCACAAATCCTAATGGAAAATCTGGGTTGAAAATCAAAAGCTGCTTGGGTTTGTCTATGACATTTATTGATTGCGGACTCTTCGTGGCTGAATTATCGACAGTGTATTTAACCAAATTTAAGCATTTGGCTAAAAATCAAATTAAAGAAGAAGTCACCTTCAAAACCTCATCTGCCGTAGTTATCCCTTCGGCAATTTTATAAGCGCCAGCGATGCGCAATGGTTTCATGTCGTCTTTGATGCTTTGCAGGCGCAGTGCGTGAATGTCTGATTCTTGTTTGATGAGTTTGCTAAACGGCAGGGTCACGGTGAGTAATTCGTATAGACCGGTGCGGCCTTTGAAACCAGTTTGGCGGCATTCTGGGCAGCCAACTGGGCGGTAGATGGTGTTGGGTTTCGGAATGCCCCAGTCTTCGACCAGGCTTTCCCATACTGCATCGAGCATGTCGCCATCGGGGGTTTTGCAGTTGGGGCAGAGTGTACGTACCAAACGTTGTGCCAAGATGCCGATGATGGTGGCTTCTAGCAAGTAATACGGCACGCCCAATTCCAATAAGCGCATGATGGCTGAGGGCGCGTCGTTGGTGTGCAAGGTGGACAATACCAAATGGCCGGTCAGTGCGGCTTGAATCGCCATTTCGGCGGTCGGCAAATCGCGAATTTCGCCGACCATGATGATGTCTGGATCTTGCCGCATTAAAGAGCGCACGCCGTCGGCAAAGGTCAAGTCGATGTTGGCTTGCACCTGCATTTGATTGAAGGCTGGCTCAACCATTTCAATTGGGTCTTCCACCGTGCAGACATTCACATCCGGTGTCGCCAAGGCTTTTAAGGTGGTGTACAGCGTGGTGGTTTTGCCGGAGCCGGTTGGCCCGGTCACCAGAATGATGCCATGTGGTTTGTTGGTCAGCGCGTTCCAGCGCAGCGCGTCGTTGGGTGGAAAGCCTAACTCTGGCAAGGTTTTGACCACCACTTCTGGATCAAAAATCCGCATCACCATTTTTTCGCCAAACACGGTGGGCAAGGTCGATAAACGCAATTCGATTTCTTGCCCATTGCTGGAGCGGGTTTTCACGCGGCCATCTTGTGGCCGACGTTTTTCGATCACGTCCATACGGCCTAATAACTTGATTCGTGCCGTCATAGCGATCATAACAGTGGCAGGCACTTGGTAGACTTGATGCAATACGCCATCGATGCGAAAGCGAATGACCGCGATGTCGCGCTTTGGTTCTAGATGAATATCCGAAGCGCGTTGATCAAAAGCGAATTGCCATAACCAGTCAACGATATTGATGATGTGCTGGTCATTCGCATCCACTGGCTTTTTACCCAGCTCGACCAGTTGTTCAAAGTTGTAGCGCAGATCCGAGTTATTTTTATCGGCGCGCTTTGCATCTTTGATGGATTTCGCTAGTGAGAAAAATTGTGCCGTATATTGCGAAACATCTAAGGGATTAGTGAGAACCAGGCGCACTTCCTTGCGTGTGACTTTGGCGATTTCGTCAACCCAGCTATTACGATACGGGTCGGTAGTGGCGATGATGATGGTGTCGCCATCGACTTCTACTGGCAAAATATTAAAGCGAGTAGCGTAGGTCGATGACATCACATCCGCCACTTTGGTGAAGTCAATTTTTAAAGGGTCAATCCGATAAAACGGTATCTGTGTTTTGTTGGCGACCCATTCGGTCAGCCAATCTAAGGTCAGCAAGCGATGCGGCGCTTTGGCGGAGGTGATTTTGGCTTGCGCTATCGCGGTTAAGGGGTGCATCGATTCGGGGCCGCTTTTCAGAATCGAGCGCGACTTATTGAATTCATCTTTCGCATCTTCGCGTTTGACGAGGCCGTCTTCAATAAACCAAGTGAAAATTTGCTGTAAATTTAAATGCGTGGGCGCGGTCTTGTTCATGGCGTCTCGATCAGATGCGATGGCAGTGTGCAGATCATTTGGCATAAAAATCTACCATAAAATGTTGTAGGATTTACGCAAAACCGTCGCAATCCCAATTGCGATGTAAGGCAACATAGCAGGTGAGCGAGACAATTTACGTTGGTGTATACCAGTTAGGTATTCGCCTCGCTGCATCGTTGTTGAGTTACATCTGCATACCTTCCACCCATGATTGGGCTGGCAGGCGCGTAGTGGCTTTTATTTCTTTAGCACGTTCCATTAAAACATCAAAATCGAGCGCTGTGCGAGATTTAAATGCAATCGCCACCACATTGCCATCATGCACTGGGGGCAAACAAATAACCTGATCAAAGGCAAACCGCATGGCCTTGATATTTTTGGCAAAACTAGGGTGGTCGCCAAACAGGTTCACGGTCATGATGCCATGCTGATGCAGACAAGCGGCACAGCTTTGATAAAACTCGGCACTGTCGAGCACCGGGCCACGTGCTGTGGCATCGTATAAATCAACCTGCATCGCATCGTATAAACCGTGATTGGCCTCATCGTCGACAAATGCCGCAGCATCCATTTCCAGCACTTGTAAGCGCTCGTCATTCGGCGGCAACTTAAACATGCTTTCGCAAATCATGATGACGGCTGGGTTGAGATCGATGGCGGTGACGCTGGCATTGGGAAATTGCCGATAACAAAATTTGGTCAGGGCGGCACTGCCCAAGCCTAATTGCAATAGCCGCTTGGGGCTTTTGATGAATAACATCCAGGCCATCATCTGCTGCGCATATTCCAGCTCCAACCAGTCTGGTTTGCGCAAACGCATCGCACCTTGTACCCATTCGGTGCCAAAGTGCAGATAGCGCACGCCGTCATATTCGGACAGCGTGACGGGTGCAAATTTTGGTTTGCGTGGATTGGTCTTGCGCGCCGCTTCGGGCCCAGAGCGGAAATTAGATTCGGCCTCGATCGATTTTCGTTTAATTAGCATGACTGCATTTTAACCAGCAAGCGTACTTGCTAAAAGTGATTTCGTATTTTGATGGGAATGATATTGGTAAAAGCGCTTCAGACAAAGGCTTGCTGCCATGTTTGCAATTTTTCTTCAAAGCGCAGACTGGCATGGGCGGGTGACGAGGAGGGTAATACACACGTCTGATAACCCCAGGTTTGCATTTGGATTAAAATTTTTGCTGCGGCTTTGCCATTGAAGCAGATTTTCTTCAATGCCGGATAAGCTATATGCAAATGGGAAAAATCATTCAAATCGCCTTGACGGATAGCGGTATCCAAACTACCTTCCCGATAACAACTGCGATAGGTGTCCCAAATACCGATACCGTGCGCCAGTAAGCGGGCCAATCGGTCTTGATAGCTCAATGAGACTAGATCGCATTGCAAAATAGCGGATAGCAAGCGCCAAAACTGGTTGTGCTTAAAACCATAATACTGCTGCGCCGCCAGCGAAGCCGCGCCGGGAAAACTGCCTAAGATTAAGGTATGGGTCTCATGGTTGATGATTGGCGCTAAACCAATAAGACGCAGCGGTGGTGCGACAGACATAATAAGGTGCAAGAAAATACAAGTGAAAGAAAATACCAAGGAAGCGAACAATAGCTGTGCTTATAATAAAAAAGTTCAACAGATACCGATATAGCGTGCCAGCGTAGTTGAAAATCCTAGGTCGTGAATATTCGACACGCAATGTCAAGTATTCGTCGCCAATTTTTGCCGATCAGCAACATCAAACACGATGGGAGACAATATCATGCGACCCGATACCGTATTACAAGCCGAACCAAAAGCGCCGAGCCGCACTATCGATATTTTATTGGCGCAATACGCTGAAAGTCACCAACATCCGAGCAACGAAAAACTACACCTGATTTGCGTACCTTCGATTGTCTGGTCGTTACTGGCTTTGATCTGGCGCATACAACCGTTGGCAGCACTGATCTGTGCGGCACTGTGTTTGGGGTATTATTTCCATTTATCAAAAAGCTTTGCCATTGGCATGAGTTTGATGCTGGCGGCAATGTTGGCAGTGCTGTCGATGGTACCGATGTCAATGGTGGCGCAGGTGGCGGCAGCGGTATTTGTGCTGGCATGGATTGGCCAATTCATCGGTCACCATATCGAAGGTAAAAAACCGTCTTTTTTTGATGACTTGCGCTTTTTATTGATTGGCCCTTTGTTTGTGCTGAGTATTTTATATCGACGTTGGCATTTTTCTTATTGAGCACATGATATTAAGCACATGATGTAAATAAAGGAACAAATTGTTACTTTGCGTGTCAATCCCTTTAATAGAACTTATCTTTATATAAAACAACGAATTTATCGCCAGCATATGGTTTGTTGCATCAATGAAGGCGCGGACGATCGACATGATCGATACAGTCTATTTATTAACCAGGAGTAAAAAATGAAAAAACTCATCCCTTTTGTGACTATTTTAAGTGCTGTTGTTGTCTTGAGCGCCTGCCAAAGCGCGCCGACATCCAGCAATGTGTATCGCCCTCGGCAAACGCAGAACGAGCAAACTGTGCGCTTCGCCGTGGTGGATTCGGTACGTGAAGTGCTCATTGAAAAAGATCAGACCGGCGTCGGCACGGTGGCCGGTGCTGCCTTGGGCGGCATCGCTGGTGCGTCGGCAATCGGCAAGGGCAATGGCTCTCTGGCGGCTGGTATTGTGGGAGCCGTGGTGGGCGGTGCGATCGGGCAAAAAATTGAAGCCGATGCCAATCACCGCAAAGGCTACGAAATTACCGTGCGTCTGGATAATGGCGAATATAAAGCGATTACCCAAGATGCGGATGAGCAATTCCGCCCCGGTGATCGGGTGCGTTTGTTGTACAGCCGTGGCGTGACGCGAGTGACGCATTAAAGTCAACAGACCCTAATATACTCCGCCAATTTTAGAATTTTTATGCCAGTTCCCGAACATCTTTAAAGTGTGTTGAAAAAATACAGGTAGTAGTATATTAATCAAGGGTAATAAAAAAGCTCACCAAAAAATCTGGTGAGCTTTTTTGATGCAGTGTCGCTTAATTTGCTGCTGAGCTATTTACACATTCAACAACATCTCATTTACCCGCTTCACAAAACTGCTCGGATCAACCAAGGCACCGCCTTCGGCCAACATCGCTTGATCAAACAGGATGTGCGACCAGTCGGCAAATTTGGCTTCTTCGTATTTCAACTTTTGCACCAGCGGATGATCTGGGTTGATTTCCAGAATCGGCTTGGCTTCTGGCGCAGCTTGCCCGGCGGCTTTTAACATACGCATCAGGTTGCCTGACATTTCATGTTCATCGGCGACCAAGCAGGCAGGTGAATCGGTCAAGCGGAAAGTGACGCGTACATCTTTGGCTTTGTCAGCCAAGGCGCTCTTCATTTTTTCGACCAACTCTTTGAATTGCGTCTCGGTTTCTTCGTGTTGCTTCTTCTCGGTTTCGTCTTCTAACTTACCGAGATCGAGATCACCTTTGGCGACTGAGACCAGTTCCTTGCCATCGAATTCGGTCAGG